>OGCQ01002785.1_pt1 | contig 17063 bp, 36 predicted proteins | sample 1570161 | NCBI WGS metagenome assembly OGCQ01 (sample SAMEA4384402, study PRJEB24528) | human gut metagenome
CTTTTCCCGCGGGGAATTTGCAATCCATACGCGCCGCTTGTACCAATTGCACGGAGGTTTTATCAGCTTTATGCCGATCTTTTTATTAACGTCTGCAACATTTATTCCTACCCTCGAAGTACACAGACAGTGTTGCGGCGCTACGTTATAAATTGCCTTTATGGGAAAGTACGTATGGAACGCATTGGTTATATCCAATTCGTTCATGATACATATTATCACATTAAATCGTAACATAAGTAACATTCGTAACAAACTTTATTTTTTTTCAAAAAATCTTTTAAATTCCATCTTTACACTGGCTTCTGTGGTCTTTCTTCCCATCCGGTCCGCTACCTGCTGCCACGTCATATCCTCGAATATCTTGTATTTTATAATCCGCTGCATCCGGAACGGGATTGATATCATCCAAACTTCCACCTGCAGTTTCAGTTCTTCGGCTTTCGCTTTCTTCTTTCTCAGGATTTCTTTCTTTGCCCTGAGCCTGCTGTCATCTGCATAAGAGTATGTCGTTCCCTGTACCTTGAAGTGCTGTGGGTTGTAGGGAAATTCTGGATTACTTCCAGATACTGTCTCATTTGCAGTGATACTCTTTTTGTCTTCCAGCTTCCTGATCTCTGCCTCTGTCTCTTTGATCACCTCACATGCATCTATGTATTCTTCCAGAATTCTCTTATCCACGATGTCAGCCTCCCCGTTTCCATTCCTTTTTTTGTTTTCTTATCTCTGATTCCTGTTATCTCCAGACCTAAAAGGCCAGCAGTATTGTTCAGGACTGTAAAAACATTATAAATATGTGTTGGCATGTGTCCTGCTGCCTTTATTGCCTTTCCCTGCGTTGGATCCGGATAACCTTCATGGTTCTTGTATGTCATCACTACTCACCCCCAATCTAATTTCTGTCCGCACTTATTACAATAAAAATCCGATTTATAGATTCCCTTACTATTACAAGCTGGATAGTTACCTTTTTCGTATAATATCTGCCAGAAAAATCAAGAATAATTCTCACATTATTTGGCGTCATTGGAATCTGTTTTTGCAACGCTTTAATAGCTTCTTGTCTAACTTCATGCGTACATTTACCGCCATAAGCTGTATTATCATAGCTTAATTCTCTTAACGCTTCTTCTGGTTTCATGTTAATCCTCCTTTGAAACTGCCGTTTCAGATTTTCTCAAACATATTTTTATCTATGCACGCTTGACACTTTCTACCTGCAACATTTTTCTGTCCAGACTTACATTCAATACAATTAGCTAACTCAAAATATTCTTTTTCCCATTTCAGAACATTATGGAAATCGAACGAACTATATCCTACGTGGTAATAATCCTCGCCAACTTTCTTATATTTTAATTCAAAATATGGCTTGTCATCTACGATTCTAAAAATCTGTTCTAATTCCGTTACAATTTCCTTTTCAGCTTCAACAGGAATACTTGCTTCTTCCATTTTGTTAATCCTCCACTCCAAACATTTTTCTCAAATTGTGCTGATAACCTTTTGCCACCTTTTCGAGGCTTTCATAACATGGTCTCAGCGTGCATCTTTCTTTGTACCCGTCACATTTAGTTCCGAATAGGATAGCGTTTCTGCATATTCCATCTTGACTAGCGCAACATTTATTCATTCTTCATCTCCTCCAACTTCTTCTCAGCTTCTTCACGGGTGAGAAAATATCCCTCATCAAGTTCTCCTGAAAATGTGCATAATGTAAAGCCACTTGCGTTTTCAAAATCAATCTCAATTCTGTTAAAATTGTAAATTCTAAAACTATTCACAATTAGTAATTCTACAATTTCATTGTCAATACAATACAGCGTATCTCCGACCTTACACGGCAATCTCACAAGCAAGCCCTGTTCTTCTAAGTCCTCGTAGTCGGCAAGTTTTTTAATCATATTCTTTATTGTTTCGCAATTTCCTGCGCCCTGTGAGCAGCTATCACAATATTCACCACATTCAATCTCTCGTTTTTCGTTATATGTGACACTACCATTTTCCCATTCAGTTAATCTTTCCATCTATTTCACCTCTTTCAGCTTCTCAGCTACCAACTTCAAAAATTCTACAAACTCATCATTCAACGCTGTGCGATCTGGATTCTCAATGAACTTTTCAATATCTTCATTTGCTTTCTCTTCTGGTGTAGGAACTGTCGATTTTCCTGATTTCGCAATTTCGAGAAGTTCGTCAACATCACCTTCCCAAGTATCGATAAGACATAAAGTTTTGTTACATTTAGTATTCTTTCTGTTTAATGCACATTCTGAACAGTTACGTCCATTGCAATTGTCCAGAGCTATAATGCATTCAATAAACTCTCTTGCTGTCATTTTTTTCATTCCGAGGATTTCTGATGCCTCGTAGAAAGTATCACACTTTACTCCGATACGTGCGCTGTACACCACATCTTTGCCGTTATAAAATTTTAAAATATCTGGGAAATGTTGTCCTGGTAATGGTTTGCAATTGTCTTTCAAATACCAATGGAATCCCTGCTTCTCAGCTTCTTTGAGAAGCATTTCGTTTTCTTCTTTTGTTCTAACCAGAATACATGTATTTCTTAAATCAATCATCTGAGTCTCCTTCTGTAATTTCATCAATACAAGCGTTCCAGCCTTCCGCAAGTAAATTCTTCTGAACCTCGTAATTACTCACTGGTATAGTCATGTTTTTCTTCTCTGGCAATAATTTCAATGGACATGTCTGTATTAGCTCGTCTAGGGTATCTGCATTGAAATTTGTATTCTCATCCTGCAGCATACACTCATCTGAACCAGTAAGAAGCGGACATCGCATGCAATCTTCTGGTGTATCTATTACTAATACTGATTTGCTCATTCAACTCCACCGCCTTTCACTATTTCGATTGCCCTGCTCAGTCCGGCATTATATCCTTGATGCACGTAAGATAAAGCGCATTCTGATTCAATGAATTTATCTCTTTTCAATTTGCCAATAACCTTCTCCACATCAAAAGCTACCGGCTGTTCGTCAATGACTTCGCAAAATAAACATGCTGGAAAACTCTCCCTTCCCATATTTAATGTTGCCTGAATAGATTCGATTAATAAATCAGCATCAATCAGTCTCATAAGTCCCCTCCTGTTTTACATAATCTGGGCATTCCTCCGCATATTCATAACTATCCATCATGTCGCACCGGTTATCGCAGCCTTCCTGTCTCTCACAGTGGATACAGCACTCTGTTTTTCCGTCCGGGCATTCGATTTTGCAATATCCCATATTCAGTCCTCCTTAAAACTAGGCCACACGCTCATATTGTCAACTTCACAATCACAGTTATTATAGGCAATATTTTCTGATGCTCGTGTTTTTGCTATTTCCTCCGCGAAGTGGTCAGTACATAAATGTATCAAAATCCAAATTCTTTTCTCTGATTCTTCCCTTCTCGAACGGGTAGGTTCCGTTCATCATTGCTTTTACATCCTGTAGTTCTGCTATAAGAGCATCAATACTCTCTGTTCTGGAGAATGTCAGGATTACTTCTGCCTGAACCGGATCCCATTCATCCTCTACCGGTACTTTCTCACCTATTTCATGTGGTGGCTGTGTAATGCAGCACAAAGCTCCGATGTTGTTGCTAAGAGCTCCCGTCATTCTGATATCGCCTGTTCCGAACTCCATTTTAGCTTTTCCTTTAATCATTCACTTCCACCTCGCTGTCTTCTGGCATTTGGAAAATGGTTTTCTCCTGAAGTTTCTTTTTCAGTTCATTGATAGCTACTTTTTCATAGTATGTGACTTTAATGCCGCCCATGCCCGCTGGCATCAGCCGAAGCATTTCATATTCTGCGTGGGCTTTCTGGAGCATATCCAGTACCTTTGCAGCTTTTTGCTTGTTACTGTATTCTCCAAGCAGATAACTGCATCCAGTGATATATGATGTTATAACTGTTTTTACAGGTCCTTCTGCAATCTCAATGCCTGCCAAAGCATTAAGATTTGTCAATACTTCTTTATTCTGGCTTCTGATCAGCATCTTTCTTCCTCCTTGTCTTCTTTGGTTCCCACAGTTCGCATTTTAAGCAACGGGCTTTACTGACTACCAGCTGTCCGCGGATCATGGTTGCCTGTTTGCAGGTGGGTTTTACATGTACAGCGAAGTTTCCAACTCTTTTTACGTGTTTGCAGGTGTCAAACTTTTCTTTTTCCACTTCTTCTTCCTCTCTTTCCCTTTTCATATTTCGAACAGATTTCTTCCGGTTGTCCCATGTTCCGGGTATGCCCAGCTATTTCCAGATAATTACATTTATACGGCAAGCTCTCCCCGCGTGCCCGGTAGATACAAGTTCTGCAATCTGTGACTTTCTTCTTGCGTGGTGTTCTCGGTGTTGGCGGGATATCCAGATTGTATTTCTTCTTCCATCTGGAAACCGTGGTGCTGATCACACCAAATGCCTGTGCTATTTCTTTTGCGGTCATTCCCTGCTGCAGGCACCGTTTCATCTTCTCTTCATCGTACTTCCCAGTATCATGGTTATAAGCCGGTTTCAGGTCATATTGCTTTAGCAGGCGGTGGATGGCTTCAAACGATGTGTCGAGCCTGACTGCCATCTCTGTCTGCGTCATACCCTGATCTATACATTTCTGCATAATTTCTTTTGTGATCGTGTCTTTGTACATGGGCTCACCTCAGTCCTATTACGCATGTGATCCAGAGTGTGCACCACACGATTGTAGCTGCAATGTCTTGCAGCTCCGCACGTGGCAAGGATTGCATATATAATTATCAACAGTAAGATAATTAGTTTTAACGCCTCCAATACTGTTATTATCATCGTATTCCGCTCCTTTCATCGTTCCGGAAGAACTGTTTCAGCATCGCATCTTTCCAGTTCTTCCTGTGGTGGTCACAGGTATCATCATCCTCTATCAGGATGCCTTTTCGGTCGCAGAGACCATCATCGTTATCCCTGCAGGTTTTACATGTTTTATTTTCCATTCTCTACCTCCTGACTATAAATAACTCTTTCCGAAGATCTCCCGGAACTGCTGCCGGGTATGATTCTTTTCGAATTGTCTCTGTGCTGTTCTTTTCAGATACAGATCAGCTTCACGGTATCTGTGTACCGCTTCTGGTCCTTCACGGTGACAGTCTGCGCACAGATGTACCTTCATGCCATATTCTTCCGATTTCGTCCGACTGCCAGTGCCAAAGAAGATGTGATGATCTTCTATCCGTTGCCTGCTGCCGCAGAGATAACAGATACCAGGTTGATCTCCGGGAAGAATGCTTTTCATATGTTTCTTTCGTTTTTTTCTTTGCTGTTGATTTCGGAAACAGCAAGCCTTCCTGATCCATTGTGTTTCCTTTCTTTGGGAGAGGTATACAGGTACCTCCCCCGGTGTGTTGTATATGGATTTTAGATTGCACCCGTTATTTTGATGTGTCCGATTCGGACACCTTCACTCCTCTGCTGCATCCATCAGTTTCTTTTAATGTTCCGTCCATCCCCACTCCTAGCCTGTAATATGATAGATCTGTTACTGGGTGGGATGCCTTGTACTCGCACTCTTTACAGAGGACGATCTTCTGGTATTTGGTCATTATTTTACGCAGTTCGCTTTCTTCAAAATCGTTGATCTTATTGTACTGGTTCAGGATATTACAGAAATGTTGTCTCATCTCACATTCTTCCGCGCAGTAATCTTCCAGTTTCTCCTGATCTGTGATCTCTTTTGGCTTCTGACATATGTGATCGCAGATGTAACCCGCCATATTCTCAACAATTTCGTCCATTTTTGTTCTTCTCATTTCTTTTTTTCTTTCTTCGGACACCACCGGGGAGCTGTTTTTATTGTTGGTCTGGTTTCTCGTTCATTTGTTCCAAAACATACAAAGCATCTTGCTTTGCTTCCGAAAGCTTTTGCTGGAAGTCTTTCGGAGACCGGATGCTCGCAGTAATATTCGCCCCGTCCGTACGAAGAATAAATTCCTCCTGATCTGTGATGCATTATCAGATACTCACATTCCGTACATTTAATCTTCATTTCTGTACTCCTTTCAGAAACTCTACAAGTTCTGTTTCGCTATTCGGGTACTTGTTGTATTTTGAATGATACGTCCATTTCGGTATTCCATTATTTCTTTCCGGTTCAGGTCCGCCTACAAGATGCATGTAGTACGGTTCGTTCGGTGCCCACGGACTATTGTGAACCGGTTCCGGATCATATTCTTCTACGATCAGACGCGTGCCGTTTTCAAAATCATATTTGTAGTACCTCGCTCCGATATGTTCATCTGTGTACCACAGTCCCCATTCTTTATATTTTCTCAGCCATTCTTTTCGCTGATCATTATTTTTCATAACTGGCAATGGTGGCTGTATCGATATTTCAAAACTATCTGCTGATGCCATCTCGGTAATATCGCCGGCATGGTCAGACATTTTGTTATTCTCAACAATATGTTCCTCGATTTTGGTGGCTTCAACAAAATCGTCCTGCTGCAGATTGTCCGGTACTCCTGCTGCTGATTGATCTTCCGGATCATCAAATTCAGGAGAGAATGGATCGTACATGAATCTTGCCTGTTCAACCAGATATCTGTAACTTGTATTCAAAGTTCTTCCCTTGCATTCGAATTTTGCACCTGCTGACATTCCGCGGAATTCATAATTCATTACACTGCTTCCGCTCAGCGAACTAAACCCGCAAGGAGCAAGTACTTTCTGTGCCATGACTGCTGATTCATGATTGTTTTTTGCCGGTCTGATTGCTCTCATCATACGGGTAAACTTATTAGGAAATTCATCATGAAACGTTGTGATTGCTTCTTTTATCGTCAGTTCTTCAGGTTCGTCCACTGCTGCCATTTTGACCGGTTTCTGTTTCTTTCCGTATTTCTCGATCAATTTCTTCGAGAAGTCTGTCCAGCTTATCAGTTCTTCCTGATCAGAGCCAGTATTGAAGATGATTCCTTCCTTGCTTCCCTGATAGTTCAGGTGTCCGTTTCGGACACGTACTGTTCCGTACAGGGCACTGAGCATGTATGTAGTCATATTCAGATCTGATTTCCGAACATAGGTCTCTATGTTTTTCCGTAAGGATTCGTAGAACCGGTCAATCTGGATATCTACCGGAATAACTGCATTGACTTCTTCCGGTTTATGTGGATGCAGCACCTGCTCTATGGTTAATTGGCCAGGAATGTTTCTTTCCTGTTCCTGCTGTGCTTTCAGGAGTTTTGCATCGTTCAGAGCAAGCTGTCCGGCATTTTCTAACAGTTCGCAGGCTTGCGTCTGGTATTTCTCATTTAAGCCAGAAAGCTCTGTTGCCGTGGAAATATTCAGCTTGTTCTGCTTAAATGCGTTCATAAGGCTTTCAGACAGATTAGAGTTGATGCTGTGATACCTTCCGATCTGGGTAGACGAGACTCCTATCAGGTCAGATACAATCTCTCTTGTCTTGCCCTCAAGATCTGTTTTTTTGCGGAGTTCCTTGACCAGTTCTTCCATCTGCAGTGCTTCCGTCATTTTCTCCCAGTCTGTTTTCTCACGGTAGGTATTGGACTGGATGATAATGATCTTCCGGATGATCTCGTCTTCTTCAGATGCCGTACTCAGCTCGATCTTAGGTTTGTACACGCATGGAATCTTCCGGAAGCGGTCCAGTCCTTCCTCGATCAGTTCCAGACAGCATTTTCTTCTGGAATGTCCGGCCAAAATATAATCTTTGCCGCCCCTTTCCTCGATCAGAAGCGGCTGCAGGATCCCCAGCGCCTTAATAGACTGTTTTAGGTTCTCGGTATCTTCGGTACTGTAGAAGTTATCTTTTGACGGGATCAGATCTTCCGGATTACGGTATACTGTCTTCTGCTCCGGAATAGTCATTTCCTGTGAAGAACGTTCTGAGAGCATTCCCTTAAGGTCAAATTTCGCCATCCTGTGCACCTCCGATCATATCCAGATACTCAGTAACAAGTAACTCATAGTCTTCTGCTGCTGCCGATCGCGAGCTGTGGAGGGCAACCGGTGCACGCATGAAGGTGCTTCTTGCAACTACACCAGAGAAACGAATTATTGTTTTCATCGTCGGATAACGATCTCTGATGATCTCTGCTCCCTGGACGTGTGCCGGATTGCCTTTCTGATACTTGCTTATGAAGCAGCGTACGTTCTGCAAATCCGGATTCAGTTCTTCCTTAACTTCCTGAATCTGTTCCAGGAGCTCGTTCATGCCTTCCAGTGTGTTATCATCCACCTCAACCGGAATCAGCACATCATTAGCGGCTGTCAGTGCATTAATAACCGAAATGTTGATATCCGGAGCATTGTCCACTACACAGAAATCATACCGGTCTGTTACCTGCTGCAGTGCTTTTTTCAATCTGTTCTGCTGCGGTCTTACACGGTCCATGGTCACTTCCATGTTTGCGGTCAAAAGTCCGAGGTTCGCCGTAATAATATCTAGTCCCGCATAATCTGTGTTGTGGATCAGACTCTGCATATCCGGATGCCGGTCTGTCATAATCCGGTCAATGCCGTCCCCATCTGAGGTGCGGCGGTTTAATCCCCTGCTGCAGTCTCCCTGCTTGTCGTTATCCACCAGAAGCACCTTATATCCCCGTGTAGTAAGGATATAAGCGACGTTGATGCTTGATGTGGTCTTCGCCACACCGCCTTTTAAGTTGATAATTGCGATTGTTCTCATACATATTTCCCCTTTTTTCTTAGTTGTAAATACCGCGTCGTCTTCTTGCCGCTTTATCAGCGCGGATCATCCACTCCGGTTTTCCTTCCTCTGGTTCGCTGTCATACAATATTGCACCTCCTTCATCTCTGTAGTATCTATATCTCACTCCATTACGTACAGACATTCCCAGAAACTCCATTGTTGCCGGATTCTGGTCTGGTCTCAGGCTCCAGGCCTGTTCCGATAATTCTTTTGCATTCATCTTTCTTCATCATCTCCTGTAACCACATGGAACTATTGTGTTTTCCTGATATTGCTGATACTTTGTGTGGTTCTGAAAATTTATGGACGTTTCGGTATATCTGTTGCCATTCCTGTGCGTTTTTGATCAGATTCCCTTTTGCATCGCACCAACCATCCTCTACCATCTTTTCTAGCTTAGAAAGGTGGCTTGCTGCGTAAATATCCTGTGTATGCACGCAGACCTCGACCGGGAAGTTCATTCTGGATAACGCTTCATCTATGACCCGAAGCACAGTCTGGTGGTATGTGCCGGTATAATTGCCAAAATATTCCCTTGTCCACTCATTCCCGCTGCGCAGAACTGTAGAGAGGACATATCCACATTTTCTGTATGTTTTTCCCTGATATACACTGTCTGTTTCCAGATATACATCTACTTTCTGCATGCTTTATTCCTTCTTCTTGATTTTCACTAATATGTAATGCCGGTACGCATAGCCGGTTACTGGGTTCTTCCCTGTCTCGATGCTTTCCGGATCCACGTAATAACCTTTTGGTGCTTTTGGCGGACGTGGTTTACCGTCGCGATCAACGAGACTCCTTCTTTTGATTTCTTCTGTCTCAGGATCTTTGCGGATGAGGTTTCTGGATGGGTGATATCTCTTAAGCTCTTCTGACTCCCACTTCTCCAGAGGTTTTGTGATATAGATGGCAAGCTGTCTGTATCCACCTTCGCTGTAGAGCGTGCGGAAATTGACATGTCCGTGCCCCCACTGCTGTTCCCAAAGATCTGTAATTATCAGATCTGTCGCCGTTTTTTCATTAGCTTCACGGTTGATCAGGATGTGGATATGACGGCCGCCTCTTGCCCCGATAGCAAGACGGTATATGTATTTCAGGATCCATCCCTGTTTTTTATATTTTTCTCTGGTTTTTCTCACCAGTTTACCTGCATGGTCCTTCATTTCTTCCCATGTAGGTTTATAGCCTTTTGGATAAGTGAGTGTGATCCAGTAATCCCGCTCGCGGAAGTTCCACTTGATCAGTCTTCGAACATCGCGTTCGCGTTTCCACTGGTTATGCTTCGCAATCTCTTCCGGAGTGGCTTTCCTTCTTTTCTGTCTGGTCTGTCCTCTTGCTCCATACTTTCCGGTATGCTTTTCTTCGATCTCTACTGTGTCCCCACAGTCCCATCTCTGTCTGATATATCCGCATAGTGTCTTATATCTCATATGCACCTCTGTCGTAACTCTAATACGCTTAATCGAGCCCCCAAGAGGTACTCGATACCTCTGTGGATCTCAAAAAAGGTCAAAAATATAGCAGGTGGTTCCTGCCTGCATCTTGACTTTCAGGCGCTGTATGATATACTAACTATAGTTGTTATTTCATACAGCACCATTTAATTATTGAACCTCTGCAGTTGCCGCTGTGGGGTTCTTTTTCTTTGCCCTCTTATCCTCCAGCCACAGGATTATTCCGCATACAATTCCCGCGATCGTAAAAATTCCGATCACGCATCCTGTTCTGGTATCCCATTGCCATATCGGGAGATTTCCTATAATAATCCCCGTGATCAAAGAAATGTTAAGTTCTCTCACCATCGTTTCTACCTCCTTCTATTGTGTAGGATCCTCCATAATCTTCTTTCCGGAGTTCTGCTATCTCCGCGGCTCCTGATCGGGTGCCGTAGCAGGAGCCGATCGTTCCATCAGAGAATCTTATGATCCATATCTTTCTCATGCTGTTTCTCCTTGTGGTTCTGCTGGTTTCTGGGTTTCAATGAATCTTTCCAGATCGCTTCCCCGAATCTTTCTGGTCCCATTACCCTTTCCTAAAATCAGGTATGGAAGCTGTCCGGTATTCATTAACTCATAGACTGTAGATACATTGATGAGCAGAATTTGTGCTGCCTGCTTTGCCGTGTATAATGGTTTGTATGGTTCTACCATATCTCTCACCTCGCTTTTTGTCATATTTTGTCGTTCTTCTTTTCTTGCCACCGCGTCCTCTGATTGTTATCATTGAGGTGTAAGTAAGGTAAGTAGGAAAGGAGAAACGTTATGTTACGTATGGATATCTACATCAATGGTGAGCTTCTGGAGTTTCAAAAGCCTGTTGTTCTAACTCCATATCAGCTCTATCTTTTGTATTTGGGATTGCAGGGTAAGTAATTATCCTGCTTTCTTTTTGTCGTGCTCAAGGCTCTTTACCGCTTCCAGCATCATTTCAAACACGCGATCCTGACTTTTTCATCCAGAAACGGTGCCATTTTGATGATGTTATCCAGTGTGTTGTCTGTGAGATTAATCTCTGGTACTTTTGTTGCTGTCATGGTGTCCACCTCTTTCCTGTTTTTTCGATTTCTGTCTATTCCAGTTGTGCATATTGTGTTTTATGTGATGTCCTCCTATACTGTAATTGCAGGCGCTGCCATGCCTAGCATTGTAAAAAAAGGAGAAATGTGATATGTCACCTATCCCGCCGCCATTTCATAACGATTTTCCAAATGTAAACCCTGAAACATTACAAAAGCTCTCTCCTGAACATTAATTCTCAACACAATATTTGCTGGTATCTCTGCTATTTGTGCAATAATATCGTTGCTAAAATAGCCAGCAATATGCATATCTTTGCAATCGACGTTATCAGCAGGAGTGAATGCATATTATTAATTTCCTTGTGAATGCATTGCAACATTCCTGCTGCATAAGCTATAATTTCGTTTTTTTCTCCTTTGGTCATATTTTGATAATCTATATCTTCCAATTTCATTTAGTTCACCTCTTTCCTTTATTCTAAAAATGTAATTGGTTTCAATTGACTTCTGGTGTATTTTCACTTATCCTTTAAATGTAGTCTTGGAAAATTTCTCGATGCTCAAAGGAGGCTATCTATGAATTTATTGCTCTTCGTTCATATCCGTCACTTTATTACAAGGGCAAACATCACTCTTTTGCTTTCCATTATTGGCTCTCTTGGAACTTGTATTACCTTCTTATCTTCTTACAGAAATAAACGCAAAAACTTAAAAATTAAACTTTCCAATGCCGAATACAAAAAGGATCAAAAGCAACTATTATTAGATGTTTCTTTTGAAAATCGTTCACAACTTCCTATTGCCATAACTTCCGTAGATATATATTTAAACGGGCATCAAGTAACCGCCGAAAGTTATCCTTTGTGTGTAGAGGAATATGCTCACTATCACGGAAAAGAAGTTATTGACCGAAAATTCAAGTACAATCTTGATTTTCCTGTTTGTGTCCAGCCTCTATATGCAGTTGCCGGGCAAATGGTTCTTGATATTTCTCCAAAAGATTTTGAAAATCCGTCCACTCCTTTGACTTTTCAAGTTCATTCCACACGTGGGAAGGTACAGCAAATAGAATTGCCGTGTGGTCAGATAAAATATTCCTGATAGTTACATATCCTTCTATTGGTATCCTTTTGATCGGAGTTCTTAAATACATGCATTTCTCTTGCTGACTTTGAGTTTTCATTTCGGAGTCAGCTTTTTTATCGGACTTATGAATGCCTCTTCTAAAATTCGGCATCTCTTTCGCCTCCTATCCTGCTTTCTTTTCAATTGAAATTCCTTTCAAGAAATATTTGATTGCCATCTGCAAGTTCAAAAACATGCATATCACCAACACTATGTATAACGTATGTGTTAATGCTCCGATAAACATAATCAAAAATGATACTGTGCTTGAAACAGCACTTATCAGTGTTTCTTTTTGAATCATAATTTTAATCGTCTTTCTCACTCCTCTCTGTTATCTGTTCCGTGTTATAATGGTTTTTGCGGGTCACGAATCACCTCTGTGGAAGGAGGTGATAGTCATTAAGAAGAAATACGTTCATTCTGTCCAAGAGATGAAAGCTCTTGAACGTAAGGGATATACTTTGTGGGCCATGGCTTACTTCGTAGACGGCGATGGCTCTGCCCTGTATATCATGGCTAAATAAATAGCCGGTAACTATTAATCACGTTCCAACGTGACCCGCGTTTTCCTCACCTCGTTTTCTGTTCCACAGTCTCTTTCATAGCGCTCATGCCTTCTGCTACTCCCAAAATTCTTTCCTGCTTAGTCTCTGGAAGTTTTGGAATAATCTGTGCGAGACGTGTCAAAATATCATTTTCTCTTTTTGTCATGACGTTCCCCTCTTTCTTATTTTTTCGATTTCTGTCTATTTCGATTGTGCATATTGTGTTTTATGTGTTGCTCTCCTATACTGTATTTACAGGGTACTGGCATACCCGAGTATAGGCAGAAAGGAGCTTGCACATGTTAAGTACCGCCGCAATGTCTTTTATGAAGAACCTTGCCGATATATACAAACAGACCGGCGTCAATTCTTTCGCTTATCACGACTATATGGATTTTCCTGATTATTCCGTGATTATCGAAGAATTGATGAATGCAGGATATCTATTATGGAAGAACAACCATAAAGATGTCCTTGGCAACATAGTTATTAACTTTGATGCATTAAAGAAAGATAATTAACACTATTTTTTCGGTTCCAGCGGTTCTTTTTTCGGATTGGGCTGCTGGAACATATTTTTGATTTCTGTGCTTCTCCCCAGAAATTCCTCGATGCTCATTCCTTTTTCAAATGAAAATCCATTAACATCAATTTTCATATCCAAAGTTGGGCGAAGTTCTCCTTTTTCATCTAATGCCGAATATTTTAAATCTGATACGCCCTCACTAATGCATCTCCCATCCAAAAACACATATGTGCTTTTTCCTACTGCTGCAATTACTAATTTAGGTAATATTGTTTTCACTTCACTTTGCTCCTTTCTTAGGTTCATTGAGGTTATCTATTACCTCGCTTTCTGTTGTGCTTTTTCTTAACTCAGTTTAATCATACAGCTTCTAAGTTGTTATGTCAATATGTTTTTTCACAACTCAGTTAATTTTTTTGATTGACTTTAGCTTGTGTATGATGTAATATATGAATCAGAAAAGAGGTGATTTAAATGAATGAGATAACCGGTAGAATCAGAGAAATTTTTAAAAATTCACATAAATCTCAAGCTGATTTAGCCAGATGCTTAGAAGTTACTCCCGCATATATATGGAAATTGTTAAACAAAGATGATGCAGTACCAAGCGAGCGTTTAATTAATGATATTTGTGAAAAATTTCATATAAGAAAAGAATGGCTACTAAACGGAACCGGTGATCCAGAGCAGCCGCTTGATCGTCAAGACGAAATCGCAAAACTTACGGCTGATTTATTTAAAGGTCAGAAAAATTCCTTTAAAGAAAGGCTGATACTTGCCCTTTCAAGACTAGATGAAAGTGAATGGGAAGTATTAGAAGAAATTGTAGAGGAAATTGCAAAAGAAAAGGACTGAGTTTCCTCAGTCCAGTAGATTCCTGATTATTTTGTAGATGAACGTAAGCGTTTCTTCATCTGTGATTTTATCAAGAAGTTTTATAATTTTTTCTTTCATATGTACGCACCTCCGTTCTGGGTTTTATCGAACGTATGTTTGTATTTAATATACACCAAACATTTGTTCGTTTCAAGTACTTTGAGCATTTTCTTCATTTTGTTCACTCCTTCGTATTGATTTGAGTTTTTGGTCTCACTATTTATACGGATGAGAAAAGAGAAAATCACTCTAACGGAGGCAATCGTCCGAGATCTCGGACACTTATTGGCTTTTGGTTGATTGGTTTGGTTTTGTTAAGGTTATTTGTATGGTGATTCATACAGATCTGATATTCTGGTGCGAAGTCCTTTTGCCAGCAGTTCCATTGTGTCCATGCGTGGCACGCTTCTTTCGTTCATGATATCAGATATTGTCGAGGCAGGAATCCCCGTCATTCGAGAGACCTGTCTGACAGATAGATTTCGTTTTGCCATTTCAATATCAAGTATAATCTTCATACAAATTATTATACGTAGCTCCAGTATTTCTATACTGGAAATAAAAACCATTCAGGAGGGTTAAGAAAATGAAAAGGAAATTAGTTGTATTAGTTATGTGTAGTTTAATGGCATTTGCCCCTGTTACAGCATCTGCTGCTGAATCTACTGTTGATAGTGATGCCAAAGAAGAACACTTTGAAGTAGATCTTGGTGCCGGCAATTACACTGCAGGGAAAGATATTCCTGCAGGAAAATATAATTTTACTGCCATATCTGGAAATGGCAATGTGTCATCCTCTAATTTATTTTCAGGAGGCTTGAATACAATAATGGGGTATCCTGTGAATGATAATTATACTGATGAAACTTACAATGGTGTATCTCTTGATAAAGGAATCGTCCTCTCTCTTTCTGGCAATGTGGTGATACATGCTGTTTCTGAAAATGCAGATACTACTAAAATTGAGGCTCGTGTTGTGCCAGATGATGCTCAGACAATAGATTTAAGTTCTGGTAATTACACTGCGGGTACAGATGTTCCTGTCGGTATTTACAATGTAATTGCCACTGGTAGTGCCGGAAATGTTTCCTCGGATAACGTATTTGATGGTGGAATAAATGAAATCATGGGGAATGATGGAAGTGATTATTCTATCAGTTCTTTCAGTAATTTGGTATTAGACGAAAATACCGTATTGTCAATTTCCGGAACTTCCGTTCAGCTCGTACCAGTTGGTGAATAAATAATTTTATAAATAAAATCGCCCCAGTGTTGGCGCACCAGGACGATTCTGATCTCCGAAGAGATACCGCATTTTGCAAGAATATTGTATCATCTTCGGAGCAGGCGCACAACCCAAACATTTGTGTGGCTGTTATTTTTGTACCCAAAATCAAAAGGAAGGTGATATTGTGGGAGAATTACGAACAAGAAAACGTGGAAAAAGCTGGGAATACAGCTTTGAAGGCGCGCGGATCAAGGGAAAACGCAAACCAATTTCCAAGGCAGGATTCCGAACGAAAGCAGAAGCGCTTGCTGCAGGGACTAAGGCAAAAGCCGAGTATGATCAGGCCGGTATTATATTTAAAGCATCAAAGATGTCTCTCTCTGATTATCTGGATTTCTGGCTGAATGGCAATGTCAAGACTAATATGACATACAACACATACGATGCTTATGCATCTGCTGTTAAGTTACATATTAAACCGGCATTAGGGAACTATAAGCTTTCTGCACTTTCTCCTGCTGCCATCCAGCAATGGGTTGATTCGCTAAAAGCAAAGGGATTATCCGAGCAGAGCATTGCCAATTATCGTGGTGTGCTCTCTGGAGCATTGAAGTATGCAGTATATCCATGCCAGTATCTTCGCCAGAATCCCTGTTCTTACACTCGCGTCCCCAGTGTTCCGGTTACTCAGGATCAGAGAGAGCACAGGGAGTATGTGTGCAGTAGTGAAGCATGGTCAGATATCGTCGACTATTTCAACGGTACCTGCTACTATCTACCTCTTATGATCTGCTACCACACCGGTATGCGTATTGGAGAGTGTTTCGGGCTGGATCTGCAGCGTGATGTGGACTTCCGCCGACACACGATTTCTGTCAACCGTCAGCTACAGAAAGAGGATAAACAATGGATCTATAAGAATCCGAAGTATGATTCTTTCCGGAAGCTAAAAATAGGCCCCACTCTCGAAGCATTGTTGAAGTCAGAGATTACCGTTATGAAAATGAATCGATTAAGATATGGGGAGTACTACACAAGAACTTATGTTGATAATTCTTTACATTTGCACTGTGTTCCTGCAAATCAGGACGTTCCTCCAGACTACAGAGAAGTGTGGCCTCTGACAAAAGAGAATGGCGAAATGCTGACTACCGAAAGCATTAAGTACTGTACCAGAATCATCAAACACAAACTGGGGTATACCGCTTTTCATCCTCATAGTCTACGTCACACTCACGGAACGATCCTTGCAGAAAACGGAGCTTCCCCGAAGACCATTATGGAACGTCTCGGACACAAAAATATTAAAGTCACAATGGAACGTTATGTCTACAATACGGAGAAAATGCAGGATGAAGCTGTGGCACTTTTTGAGGCTGCCATAAAGTAAAATTGCCTACCATCTGAAAAAATGGTAGGCAAGCGGTAGGCAAAACCGTATTTTTCACTTTAAGAAATGCCGGAAACCTGCATAAATATTGGATTAATACTCTAAGGTTTCCATATACTTCATGTACCTTACAACCATAAGTG
>OGCQ01002802.1_pt1 | contig 16962 bp, 20 predicted proteins | sample 1570161 | NCBI WGS metagenome assembly OGCQ01 (sample SAMEA4384402, study PRJEB24528) | human gut metagenome
TTCAAGGTGGTGTGTCTATTGTCGTTGAAAGGAGACATCCATGCAATTATTATCGCAAGTTTTTTCCATAAAAATGCTTTATAGACAGCTAATTACAATCACTCTTTCCATTTATAAAAACTTTTCATTAGGCTTGTTATGCAAAGCTTTGCATAACAAGCCGGAGGAAGTGGGCGACGCATGAAAACGGACGTAATCATCAACAGGGACGCCCTCTGCGCCCTGCGGGAGCTGCCCAATGAAAGCGTCCATTGTTGCGTTACCAGCCCGCCCTATTATGCCCTGCGGGACTACGGGCTTGACGCGCAGATCGGGCGCGAGGACACGCCGGAGCAGTACATTGATCGGCTTGTCGCCGTATTCCATGAGCTGAAACGGGTATTGCGCCCGGACGGCACCTTTTGGCTGAATATCGCAGACACCTACTGCGGCACCGGCAGCAAAGGCGGCTACACCGACCCGAAAAGTCCAAAGGGCAGGAACGGGCAGAGCCTATCCCTTAACCGCCGCGCCCCAAACTGCAAGCAAAAGGATTTAATCGGTATTCCGTGGCTGTTGGCGTTTGCCCTGCGAGCGGACGGGTGGTATTTACGCAGCGACATCATTTGGCAGAAAGAAAACCCCATGCCCGAAAGCTGCAAAGACCGTCCGAGCCGTTGCTATGAACACATTTTTCTGCTTGCAAAGTCAAAGCAGTATTTCTATGACGCTGCCGCCATAGCCGATCCGATAGCCCCCACGACGGCGGCGCGGTACAGGCAGGGACGCGCAGCCGGACACAAATATGCCGAGGAAGTACCCGGACAGGGTAAAGTGCAGGGGATCAACAAAGCGCGGAAAGGCGGCTACTACGACGACGCGCTGATCCCCACCATGCGGAACAAACGGGATATATGGCTGATTAACACCGTCCCTTACAAGGGCGGGCATTTTGCCGCATTCCCGCCGAAGTTAGCGGAAACCTGTATTTTGGCGGGCTGTCCGAAAGGCGGCGTTGTGATAGACCCGTTCTTTGGAAGCGGCACTACGGGCAAGGCGGCAAAAGACCTTGACCGCCATTATATCGGCATTGAGATTAACATTGAATATTGCGCCCTTGCAAGGGCGCGGATTGGAGGTGAAAGCACTTGAAAGACCCGATGAAGCCCCGCGACAAAATCACGCAGAAAATGAGCCGCGACGGGCTGACCGAGCAAAACCAGACCACGGGCGAAAGCGAGCTTATCAGCAAGCGCATACAGGACGCGGATTTTCAGAAAACGCCGGAGCAGCAAGCCGCACAGGACGCGGCGCAGCTTCAAGGGGCGGTTTCCCCGTCATCTCCCTTGCCCCACGCGCCGGAGCATTTTTCAAAGCCGCAGGACGCAGCCGCCGAGCGCGTCATGGAGCATATCGGCGCGGGACAGACCCGGAAAGCGTCGAAAAAGGCTGTCCGGCGGGCGCAGGAAGCCGCAGCGTCAAAGGCGCAGCCGTCCCGTCTGCAATTTACCGACGAGGAACGGGCAACGCCGGAGCTGGAAAAGTACATCAAGAAATCGGACAAAGCCGCCGACCGTCTGGACGCAGCGCGGGCGGCATTTCCCCCAAAGAAGAAATCGCGGCTGCAATTTGACAAGCAGGAAACGCCGCCGAGCTTCGAGGGCAAGCGTAATCCCTTATCCCGCCCCGCGCAGGAAGCCGGGATTTTCGTCCACAACAAGATACATTCCGTGGAGAAAGACAATTCCGGCGTTGAGGGGGCGCACAAATCCGAGGAAGCCGCCGAGCGCATGGGGAAATACGGTGTCCGAAAGGTCAAAGAGGGCTACCGCAGCCACAAGCTGAAACCTTACCGCAAGGCGGCGCAAGCGGAAAAAGCGGCGGCAAAGGCAAACGCCAGCTTTTACTATTACAAAGCCCTGCACGATAACCCGCAGCTTCGCAGCAACCCCCTTTCCCGTTTCATGCAGAAGCAGAAAATCAAGCGGGAATATGCAAAAGCGGCAAGGAAAGGCGGCGCAGCCACCGCGAAAAAAGCGGCGGAAAGCACCCGCAAGGCGGCAAAGAAAGCCGCCGAGGAAACAAGGAAAGCCGCGCTCTTTGTGGCAAGGCACCCGGTAGGCGTACTGATTGCGATTGCCGCGCTGCTTTTGTTCATCATCATTTTTGCGGGGCTGTCCTCTTGTTCCTCTATGTTTTCCGGCGCGGTCAACGGCGTTGTGGGGACTTCCTACACATCGGAGGACAGCGACCTTGTGGCGGTGGAAAACAACTACGCCGCTATGGAAAACGAGCTGCAAGCAGAGATTGACAACATCGAAAGCACCCACCCCGGCTACGATGAATACCACTACGACCTTGACGCTATCGGGCATAACCCCCACGAATTAGCGTCCTATCTGACCGCGCTTTTGCAAAGCTACACCCCGCAGAGCGCACAGGCAGAAATCGAGCGTATCTTTGATATGCAATACACCCTCACGCTGACCGAGGAAGTGGAGGTACGCTACCGCACCGAAACGAGGACGGACAGCGAGGGCAACAGCTACACCGTAGAGGTACCGTATAACTACTATATCCTCAACGTCAAGCTGGAAACCCGCCCGATCACGTCCCTTGCGCCGGAGCTGTTGAACGACGAGCAGCTTGAAATGTTCCGCGTCTATATGGAAACGAGCGGCAACAAGCCGCTTATTTTCGGCGGCGGCTCTCCCGACGGAAGCCCGTCCGAGGACATAAGCGGGGTACAGTTCGTAAACGGTACCCGCCCCGGCAATACCGCCCTTGTAGACCTTGCAAAACAGCAAGTCGGCAACGTGGGCGGCTATCCCTATTGGAGCTGGTACGGCTTCAATTCCCGCGTGGAGTGGTGCGCCTGTTTCGTGAGTTGGTGCTACAATCAGGCGGGCGCAAGCGAGCCGCGCTTTTCCGGCTGTCAATCGCAGGGCGTTCCGTGGTTTCAATCGCGGGGACAATGGGGCGCGAGGGATTATGAGAATATCGCCCCCGGCGACGCTATCTTTTTCGATTGGGATTTAGACGGCAGCGCAGACCATGTAGGCATTGTGATCGGCACAGACGGAAGCCGCGTTTATACCGTCGAGGGTAATTCCGGCGACGCCTGTAAAATCAAGAGCTATGCCCGTACCTATGAATGTATCAAAGGGTATGGGCTGATGAATTGGGACTGACCCACCGAAGAAAGGAGAATTTTATCTATGGCTATGAACAAAATTGAACGTCTTGACCGGGAAATCCAAAAGACCCGCGAGAAGATCACCGAGTATCAGAACAAGCTCAAAGAGCTTACCGCGCAGAAAACCGAAACGGAAAATCTGCAAATCGTCCAGCTTGTGCGGGCTATGCGCCTTACCCCGCAGGAGCTTACCGCCATGCTGTCCGGCGACGCAATCCCCGGTATGGCGGCTCTCCCCGCAGACGGTTACGCCGAAGAACAGGAGGACGCAGCGAATGAAGAATAAAATCAAAAGGACTTTGACCGCGCTTTGTGCCGCCCTTATGCTCATGGGCGGCTTTTCTGTTACCGCCTTTGCACAAACGCCTGAGAATGACGCCACCAACGACACGGGCGTTGTCGTGGAAGAAACCGAGGACACGCCGCCCCTTACCCCGGACGGGAACGCTACCCTTGTGGACGACTACGGCGGCAATAAGCAGCTCATTACCGTTACCACCAAAAGCGGCAACTACTTTTATATCATCATCGACCGAGACGACGAGGGAGAAAACACCGTCCATTTCCTCAATCAAGTAGACGAAGCCGACCTTATGGCTCTAATGGAGGACGAGGACGGGCAGACGGAAGAAACGCCCGCCGTCTGCAACTGTACGGATAAATGCGAAGCCGGAGCCGTCAATACCGCTTGCCCCGTCTGCTCTGTCAATCTGGGCGACTGTACGGGCAAGGAAGCCGAGCCGAACGAACCCGAACAGCCGGAAGAAGAAACGCAGAGTAACATCGGCGGTATTCTGCTGATCGTCCTTATCCTTGCCGGAGGTGGCGGCGCAGCGTTCTATTATTTCAAAGTCTTAAAGCCGAAAAAGGACGCGGCAAAGGGAAATGACAATCTCGATGAATACGATTTTGACGATTACGACGAGGACGAGGAAGCGGACGGCGAGCTGCCCGACGGCACAGCAGCCGACGAACAGGAGGACGAAACCGTATGAGTGAAACACTTATCATAGCTGAAAAGCCGAGCGTGGCGGCGACGATTGCCGCCGCGCTGGGCGCAAAGGAGAAGAAGGACGGGTATATCGCAGGAAACGGCTGCCTTGTTTCCTGGTGCGTGGGGCATTTGGTACAGCTTGCGGAAGCTGCCGCCTATGGCGAGCAGTACAAAAAATGGAGCTATGACAGCTTACCCATTCTGCCGCAGGAATGGCAGTACGCTGTTGCCAGCGACAAGGGAAATCAATTCAAAATCCTAAAAGACCTCATGCACCGCGCCGACGTTTCCGAAGTCGTCAACGCTTGCGACGCAGGGCGCGAGGGAGAACTCATTTTCCGTTTTGTCTATGATGTGGCGGGCTGCAAAAAGCCCATGCGCCGACTTTGGATTTCCTCTATGGAAGAAAGCGCGATCAAGGCAGGCTTTGCGTCCCTCAAAGACGGGAAAGAGTACGACCCCCTTTATTCCTCTGCCCTTTGCAGGGCAAAAGCCGATTGGATAATCGGTATCAATATGACCCGCCTGTTTTCCTGCCTGTATGGAAAGACGCTGAACGTGGGGCGCGTCCAGACCCCGACGCTCAAAATGCTTGTAGACCGGGACGCCGCCATTACCGCCTTTAAGAAAGAAAAATACTACCATGTGCGTCTGTCCCTCTCCGGCGTGGAAGCCGCAAGCGCGCAGATCCACGCCGCAGAAGAAGCCGGGAATTTGAAAGCCGCTTGCGAAGCGGCACAGGCGGTTTGTACTTCCGTTACCCGCGAGAAGAAAACCGTTGCCCCGCCGAAGCTCTTTGACCTTACCAGCTTGCAGCGGGAAGCAAACCGCATTTACGGATATACCGCAAAGCAGACCCTTGATTTGGCGCAAGCCCTGTACGAAAAGAAGCTGCTTACCTATCCGAGAACAGACAGCAGCTATCTTACCGACGACATGGGCGGTACGGCGGCGCAGATCGCCGCCCTGCTTGCCGGAAAGCTGCCCTTTATGCAAGGCGCAGACTTCACGCCGGAAATCTCCCGTTTGCTGGACAGCAAAAAGGTGTCCGACCACCACGCGATTATCCCTACAATGGAGCTTACGAAAGCCGACCTTGCCGCGCTGCCGGAAAGTGAGCGCAATATCCTTACCCTTGCAGGGGCGCGCCTTTTAATGGCTTGCCCCGAGCCGCATATCTTTGAAGCGGTTACGGCGGTTTTCTCCTGCGCGGGACAGGAGTTTATCGCAAGTGGAAAGACGGTGCTTGCCGAGGGGTGGAAAGGCTTGGAACGCCGCTTTATGGCGACGCTGAAAAAGAAAGCCGATACCGAGTACGACGAGGAAAACGCCCTTTCGCTGGACGTGCCGCCTTTTGCCGAGGGGCAGACCTTTGACAACCCGCAAGCGGCGGTTACGGAGCATTTCACGACGCCGCCGAAGCCTCATAACGAAGCGTCGCTGCTCTCTGCTATGGAACGCGCCGGGAATGAGGAAACCGACCCGGACGCGGAACGCCGGGGGCTTGGGACGCCCGCCACCCGCGCCGCTATCATTGAAAAGCTGGTAAAGGGCGGCTTTGTGGAGCGCAAGGGGAAGCAGCTCATTCCGACTAAAAGCGGGATTGAGCTTGTCTGCGTCCTGCCGGAGGTACTTACTTCCCCGCAGCTTACCGCCGATTGGGAAAACAATCTGACGCAGATTGCAAAGGGCAACGCCGACCCGGACAACTTTATGACGGGCATTGAAACCATGACGCGGGAGTTGGTAAGCACCTATCCTTTCCTTTCCGACAAGGAAAAGGAACGTTTCAAAGAGGAAAAGCCGGTGATCGGCAAATGCCCCCGTTGCGGTGCGAACATCTACGAGGGCAGGAAAAACTACTACTGCGCGAACAGGGATTGCGCCTTTACCATGTGGAAGAATGACCGATTTTTTGAGGAACGGAAAGTAACCTTTTCCCCGAAGATTGCCGCCGCCCTCTTGAAAGACGGGAAAGCAAAAGTCAAAAAGCTGTACTCCCCGAAAACGGGGAAAACCTACGACGGCACTATCCTGTTAGCCGATACGGGCGGGAAGTACGTCAACTACCGAATTGCAATCCAGAGGGACAGAGAAGTTACGCAGCAAGCATAGGAAAGGGGTACCCTTTCCGTAAAAATCCCCGTTTTCGTCTGCCGACGATTGCGGGGGTTTTGCTTGTTGGGAAGTGTCCCAAACCCTCTTGAAAATCTGAAACGAAAGGAGCGACCGAATGAGCGAACAATTTTCTATCTTACTTGGAAACCATAGCCGCCTTGAAGCCGGACAGACGGACGGCGCGTGGCTGCCTATGCCCGCCACAACGGAGCAGCTTCACGAAGCTATGAGGAATATTGGCGTTACCGCCGACAACCCGCAGGATTTATTTGTGGGCGGCTTTGCAAATACCGAACAATGCCCCTTTGATGTGCCGCTTTCCGTTATCCAAAGCGGCAGCATAGACGAATTAAATTATCTCGGAAAGCTGCTTGAAATGCAGCGCGACGAGGATAAAGCGAAGTTTGCGGCGGCAGTTACGCTGGGCGAGTATGCCGGAAATCTTAAAGACCTTATCAACCTTGCACAAAATCTTGACTGCTATTGGATTTATCCCACCGTCCAAAACGAAGAAGATTACGGCTACTATCTGATTGACGAGTTAGACGAATTGGAATTGCCGGAAGAAGCAAAGCGGTATTTCATGTATGAGGAATACGGGCGGGACGCCGCTATCAACGACGGGGGCAGATTTACCGAACAGGGCTATATCTATAACAACAAGAACACCTTTTCCGAGTGGTACAACGGGCGCGAAAGCGACATACCCAAAGAATACCGCATTATGAGCTACCCGCAGCCGGAGCGCGGCGAAACAGAACGGGCAGACTTTGACGCGGCGGCTACCATGCCGCCCGCCGCCGATCCGCAGCAGCCCCGCCCCGTTGTCCCGATTGTTCTTACTGCTGAAAAACCTGCCGACAAGGTTAAGGAGATTACCGACCGTCTGGAACAGGGCGTACAAGCGATTTTTGACAGCGACCGCTACAAAGAGTTCCTAACCGCCATGTCGAAGTTTCACGATTACAGCTTGAATAATACTATCCTAATTGCCATGCAGGGCGGCAATTTGGTAAAGGGCTTCCGTCAATGGGAAAAGGAGTTTGACCGCCATGTGAAAAGCGGAGAAAAAGGTATTAAAATCTTTGCCCCCGCGCCCTACAAGGTAAAAAAGCTGGTGGATAAAATCGACCCGGAAACGAGAACGCCCATACTTGACCGAGAGGGAAAGACAGTCAAGGAAGAAAAGGAAATCACCGTCCCTGCCTTTAAGGTTGTAACCGTCTTTGATATTTCGCAGACCGAGGGCAAGGAGTTTCCCGACCTTTCCGTTAAGCCGCTGCTTGCCGATGTGGAGCAGTACGAGGATTTTTTCGCTGCTCTTGAAAAAGCGTCCCCCGTCCCGATTGCCTTTGAGCAGATCACAAACGGCGCAAATGGGTATTTCAGCTTGACCGACAAGCGTATTGCAATCAAAGAGGGCGTGAGCGAGTTACAGGCGGTAAAGACCGCCATTCACGAAATCGCCCATGCGAAGCTGCACGATGTGGACTTGAACGCCCCGCCGGAAGAACAAAACCGCGTTGACCGCCATACCCGCGAGGTACAAGCGGAAAGCGTCGCTTATACCGTCTGCCAGCACTTTGGGCTTGATACGTCCGATTACTCTTTCGGCTATGTGGCTGGTTGGAGCAGCGGCAAGGAAATGACGGAGTTAAAAGCGTCCCTTGAAACGATACAGGCTACCGCAAAGGAACTCATTAACGAGATTGAGGGGCATTTTACCGAGTTGCAGCAAAAGCGGCAAGCCGAGCAGGAACAGGGGGACACCTTTTCCATTTATCAGTTAAAGCGCGGGGACGAAACAAGGGACTTGCGTTTTGAGCCTTATGACCGTCTGCAAGCGGCGGGACAAGCCGTAGACCGGGCAAATTATGAGCTGATCTATACCGCGCCCCTTGCGCCGGACACTTCCCTTGAAGATATTTACACCCGTTTTAATATCGACCACCCCGCCGACTTCAAGGGACATAGCCTTTCCGTTTCCGATATTGTGGTGCTTCATCGGGACGGCAGGGACGCCGCCCATTATGTAGACAGTATCGGCTATCGGGAAGTGCCGGAGTTTTTCAAGGAGCAGGGGCGGCAGCTTACCCCCGACGAGCTGGAAACGGGCGAAACCGTGAAAACGCCGAGGGGGACTTTCTATGTAACCGCCATGAGCCGCGAGCAAATGGAAGTTGCCGGGTACGGGCTTCATCATCAATCCGAGGACGGCAAGTATCTGATTATGGGGAATGGGACGCGGGCTTTTGCTATTCCCGCCGAACAGCCGGAAAAGGTCAACCCCTTAAAGCACATCGAGGACACCGTAGAACAGAACGACAACGCTTTTGACGGGCTTATCAATAACACACCGCAGACGCTCACCGCCGGAGAGCTGGAGCAAAAAGCAAAGGCGGGCGAGCCGATCTCCCTTGCGGACTATGCCGCCGCAATCAAAGCGGAGAAAGAGCGCGGCGGCGCAAAGCAGGAAAAGCCCTCTATCCGGGCGCAGCTTCGAGCCGAAAAGGAACGAGCGGCGCAGAAAAAGACCGCAAAGGCGAAAAATCACGAATTGGAGGTATGAGTATGGTACAGTTTACCGTTGAAGAAACAAACCTTATGAGCATTTACCACGAGGGCGGCAAGGCGCAGCTTATGGAGAACATGACCGCCGCGCTGCCCGATATGGATGCGGATATGCGGGAGCTTGCAAAGCGCACCCTTTCCAAAGTGGACGCTTTGACCGATGAAGAATACGCGGGGCTTGCCGTCTATGCCGCCGATGAAGCATGAGTGCGGTGAAGCGGCTGACGCCGCCGCAAAGCCGGAAAGTCAATGCCCTTGTAAAACGGGAGTGCTGCAACTGCGTAGACGGTAAATGCCTTTTGCTGGACGACGGGGACGAGTGCGTTTGCCCGCAGCTCATTTCCTATTCGCTGCTTTGCAAATGGTTTCGCGTCGCCGTACTTCCCGCCGACAAGCTCCTGTATGCGGAGCTGATGAACACCGAGGACAAAAGGCGTTGTATCGAGTGCGGCGCGTCCTTTGCGTCCAGCTCAAACAGCGTCAAATACTGCCCGGAGTGCCGCAAGCGGATCACCCGCCGACAAGCCGCCGAGCGTATGCGAAAAATGCGCTCCCTGTTACGCGATAGGGGCGCAAAAAGCCTTGTATAGCGCGGCTCTGACAGCCGCTTTCTCATAGGGCAAGCGCTTTATACCTTTTCCCTCAAAAATAGCGTTCTACTGCGTAACGCTTCCAGACTGCACCCATAGAAAACCGGGGTGCGGTAGTCATTGATTGGCTACTGCACCCCGGCTTTTTATAATTCTCTATCTTTTTTGAAATCGTCCCAAATAGGATATTTTTCGATTTTGTCCGCAGCTTTTTGTAAACGTTGCTTAATCTTTTCTTGTTGTCTATCGCTTAATTGTTCTTGGCTACGTTCTGCATTTTCCATGATTCTTGTAATTTCTTGCCCACACACACTTGTAATTCTCTGGTCTTTTGCTTCGATATTTCCAACACCATTAACAATTTGTGTGTTTTCCCAGACTTCATCGTTTCCCTTATGATAAAGTGTAAACAAGAATATCCCCATCATATTTGTGAATGTAAAATATGTTTTTGTTGCTTCATTAGCAACGGTATAGCCACAAATATTTCTATGAATACTCACATGTGGTTGCAACTCTTTTAATTCATCAGAAATGGTATCAATATCCTCGAAAAAGAAAATATGATGTTCTATGTTTCCGATTTCTGCCCTTTTTCCGAGGAGATAATCACGCATAAGTTGTTCACTCTCGATTAAACATTCTAAAGCGTCCAAACCAACAACATCATTTTGAACAAAATCAAGTAAATCTAAATATAAATGTCGCCAACTTACCGATGTAATAAAATAATGCAACCATTGATCATAATTAAAAGCTCGTTGTTTCTGCTTAAAATAGGGGTGAAAAATATTATCAGCGAACTTCTTTTCGTATTCGCTAAATCTATCTTCGCATTCGCCACAAAGCAAATAATGCTTTTCTCCATCTTGAATTGTAGAGTTCGGATTATCGGTAGAGCGCAACTGTCCGATAGATGTTTCTTTTAGATAGCGTATTGCAAACTTAGGAATAATATGGCTTAATTCGAGCTCACTATTTTGGTGGCATAACGCACATACTTTTAATTTAAGTTTTTCCAAACTACTCACCGCATTAAAAATTAACTATCAATATTTTTCCCCATTTATATAGCATCCTGGTTCTTTGACTAAATTTTGTGGAACTACTAATTTTGTATTCAATATTCCCGATAATTTAATTTTACCATCATTTTTTAAGATGTTACCATTCATTATTCCGCTAAGTTGCGATGAAGAATTTGCTTTTGTTGTTAAATCGCCATTCAATATACCATGTAAGTAAAACGTAGAGTTTTCCTCTACATATATATTCCCATTTAAAATGCCATGCATATGAAATGTAGCAGAATTTGTGATAATAACATCTTCCTCAATAACTGTATTTATATCTGTATTTCTATCAATTATCATAGTCGATACCCTCTTTTTCAAATTATTTGATGTTATTATACCACAACGTTCTATTGACTGTCTATAAATTAACCTTATCCTCTTTCCGTTTCCTTTTCACGTTCCGGCGGACGCTCCATTTTCAAAATGCTGTCAACATTCCGCTTAATAACGTCGTATTCCTTAACCTGTTTTTTACGCTTGCCATACTCGACGTAAAGAGCTTCTTTTTGCTCTTGCAGTTTGACATACTCCGTTTGCAGCGCGGAAACGTCGGGAAGTTTGGAAACGCCCGCCGCCTTTAATGCCTTTGCCGCTGCTTCATGCAAAATGATTTCACGCTCATGGGCTGCCCGGTAGCTGTCCTTGTCCTTTGCCTTGCGGTATGCGTCATAGGCGGACTTTGTCTTTTGATAGGTGGTAATGTTCTTGATAAGCACCGCCATATCGGAAAGCCTTGTTTCCACGTCTTTTAATGCTTCTGCCGCCTGTTCGCTTGCCGTCTGGACTTCTGCGATCTTGGCGGTCAAATCCCCGTACTGTTCAATCCCGTGGGTTGTGAGGAAGTTATACGTCTTTGCCGCTTGTTTCAGATTGTAGATTTTCGCCCATTGCTCATAGCCCCGGCTCTGCGCCGCCTTGATACTATTCTCAATGTCAATAAGCAGGCTGACGCCCCGATCTGTTTTCGGGGCTTTTGCCGCATGGGTACGCTTGCCCTCTATCCGTTCCCGGATTGCTTCCTCGGTGTAGTCTGCGCCAATGGTTTTTAAGCGGGTAAACCGTTCCTGCCCTGGTACAAGGCAGGACACATATTTCCCGCGCTTTATCTCATAGCCCAACCCTTGCAGACGGGATAGCAATTCCTCGAAGCTGTTTACTTGCGGGATTAGGGTATCAATGGCAATCTTTAGTTTTGCCTTTGCGGATTTCTCCTTGTGGTATGCAGCATAATTTTTTCCCCTGCTGCCTTTCTCCGGCACAACCACCGACAAGCCGTTTTCCCGGCACAGCCTGTCACTGATGTTGCGTATGCCGTAATAGCTGCGCTTATTGGAAACGTACTTGTGGTGGTCTACAAGGTTGACCGCGCAAAAAATGATATGGTTATGGATATGACCCTTGTCAATGTGCGTCGTAAGGACGTATTCATGCTGCCCCTTTGTTACCGCGTCGGCAAGCTGCCGCCCGATCTCATGGGCTTTTTCATAATCGACTTCCCCCGGCTCAAAGGATTGTATTAAGTGATAGGCGAGGTTGTTTCCCTTGTCCAGAGCTTGCGACAGGGTAAATCCAAACTCAATATCTGCCGTTTCATAGGAGCAGCCGAAAGAGGATACAAGCATTTTCTCGTCGGTCTTGCCCGGGTTTTGGATATAGTCAAGGGCTTTGCTCAACGTGCTTTTAACAGGTTTAATCTTTGTAACCGCCATATCTCCGCAAGCACCCCCTTGATTTCCTCTATGTCCTCTTGGTAGACGCTACCCGTCGCATTGACGCGCCGCGCTATCTGATTGATATTGACCCCGATTTTCTGTATCTCCGCAGTCATAGCCTTTATGTCGCTATGGTCTATCTGAATGATGTACCCGTCGATTGCCATTTTACGCAGATAGCTTTCCATGTTCCGGGTGGGGACGAGCTTCATTTTCTGCTCAATCAATGCCCGTTCTTCCTCGGTTACTCTGAATTTGATTTGTGCTGTCCGTTTCCTGCCGCTCATGCCGCGCTCCTTTCTCCCTGCAAAGAGGGTTTGGGACACTTCCCAACAAGCAATTTTCAGCCGCCGCGCCGCAGGGCGCAGGGGGCGAAAATACGGAAAGGGTACCCCTTTCCTATGCTTGCTATTCATCTTTTCGTATTCTCCCACGATGAAATCGCAGATTTGCCGAACACTTCCGCAGAAAAAAACGCCATAGAAACAATCCGTTTCCATAGCGTCCTTTTTCCTGTTTTGCTTTGTGCTTACTCTTTTTCGACTTCCGTTATTTCTCTTGCCGTTGCGGTTACAATCCGTATGCCCTTATCGCTCATACCGTCCAGCAGCGCGTCAAGCTGCCGCCGATTGGTGGATTTTTCCGCGTCGCTGTTCGGAAAGAAAAATTGATCTACCGAAATATGATACCGGGTTACAAGGTCATAAAACACCTGTAAACTCGGCTGTTGTCCCTTGTTCTCGATATTCGCAAGGTAGCGCGGGGAAATATATAACTCGTCGCTTACCTTTTTCCGGCTCTCGCCGTATTCTTTTCTCGCGGCTTTTATGGCTGCCCCGAAAGCCTTAAAATCGTATAACGGTACAGGTCGTTTCGCTATTTTTATTCACCCTATTACATTCTACTGTTCACCTTTCCTTTTGGATATGTCTATACAATTCACAGTATTAGCTTAAATAATTCCTTATATTCAAGAAAAAATCATAGGATGAATTGAAAAATAATAAGAAAAAATTAACAGCCGGGTAGTTAGTCCGGCTGTTAATGATTAGAGTATTCTTTTAGAATATCGAACTTCAAGTAGTTTTACTCCAATTTCAATTTCTTTGGAATTACCATCTAACTTAAATCCGTTTCTTTCATAAAATCTTTTTGCTCGAAGATTATCATTTAATACCCATATTGTAATTTCGGAAAAGCCTAAATTTTTTAGTCTGTTTATGCAAAATTGAAATCCTTTTTGGGTGACTTCGGTTCCCCAAAAGTCCGGGTGAAAATAAATTGAATATATCTCTCCAATATAATTGGGCATATTCTTCTCGTGTGATTTAGCTAATGACGCAATTCCTGCTGGACGATCATCGACTTTGAATAAATAATACTCCTCTAAAGGGTTTTCCAGTACATCTAAGAAAATCTTTGCTCGATTTTCTGGTGTAAAAGTTTTAATTATTTCATCTGGGATTATTCCTGTATATGCTTTTTGCCACGAGTAGGAATGAACATACCCCATATCAAACGCAAATTCTCTTGTTGCTCTAATAACTTGGAAATCCATAAAAATCTTTCATCTCCTCTTGACAATGTAGTACGATAATCGTATTATTATAGTACGATTATCGTACCATATAGAGGGGTGAATGTCAATGGATAAAGTTCAGGCTCTAAACGAGCTTTGGCATATAGTTGGTATGCGTATGAAAAGCGAAATGTGCAGTGGAAAATACCCGGCAATACTTAGTATCTCCATGATAGAATTAAGCATTTTGGAAACTGTCGAACGCTATCCAAATTGTATGATGAAAAAAGTTAGCGAACTATTGGGATTGCCAAAAAGTACATTAACAAGTGCGGTGAAAAGACTTGAAGCGAAAGGATATTTGCGGAGAAGTCAAAGCGATAGCGACAAGCGCGCCTACAATTTAGAGCTAACAGAATGGGGAGTACAAGCCCAGACGGAACATCGTGAAATTGAAAAGTCGATATTTGAAAACTTGTTACAGCAACTTAATACAGAAGAAACAAGTATTTTTCTCAAGCTTTTCACAAAAGCAGTAAATTAGAGGACAGAATATGGAGAACATCTGGTTGCTGTGTCCTATTTGCAAAAACAAGACACGAATAAAAGTACGAGGAGATACAGAACTCATAAACTTCCCTCTGTATTGCCCTAAATGTAAGCAAGAAACGCTAATCAATGTAAAACAACTGAATACCACAGTTATCAAAGAGCCAGACGCACAGACGCAGAGCCGATAATACGCAGATCAAAATGCGGTTATCGGCTCTTTTCTTTTTGACAACTGCTTGCGCTGTACGATTGCTGGTTAAGCGGAAAAACTAAACCGCTGCTTTTAGTGTTGAGTATGGTTGCAAACCGAAAACGGCGGTTTTGAATAAACAATCAAAGCCGCCGTTTTCCTTTTTGAAAAATTGGATTACGGGGGGTGTATTAAAGTCGCCCTTTTTTAAGGATACGGCGGTATCTTGGAGGTATCGTCGTGTCCATTTTCATTTACTGTAACCCGCCTAACGCTTTACTGTCAAAAAAAGTCATTACCCACCAGCGGGATATTCCGGCTATGAATATGAACTGTCAATACATCTAAATACTGCTTACATTTCCTTTGCGCTCGTCCGCGTCTTGCGGGCGGGCGCATTTTGCTGTTCTCAAAAGTTTTTTCAAAAACTTTGCTTTTCCATTTGGCATAGACACGGCACGTCCGTGGAAGGCAGCCGAAAGGGGATAAATAACCCGCCCCCGGGAACGAGAGGGGGTGAGAACATGGATTACCCTGCTCGGTTTGAATGGCAAACGAGATGTGAGTTTAATGCGTACTGCAAACGCACGTTACGCAACGAACTGATCGACGCTTGCCGGGAACGCAAAAGCCGCAAGCGGCACGAAGTGAGCTTTGCAGACCTTACCCCGCAAGAAGAAAAGCAGCTTTATACCGTTGACAGATATTTTGTCAACGAGGACGAAGAAGCCTTTTGCGCGGGTGGCTTGAAGATCACCGCGAAACTGCTTGCCGAAGCTCTGCACTCCCTGCCGGACGAAAAACGTCAAGCCGTACTGCTGTACTACTTTTTCGACATGACAGATGTTGAGATCGCGGAGCTGATGAAAGTACCCCGCAGCACAGTACAGTACCGCCGGACAAGCTCTTTTGAACTGCTAAAACGATACTTGGAGGAACGCGCCGATGAATGGGACGAATTGTAACACCGACGAGCGCGGCTTATTGCCCTACCCGGTCATTTTAGCCGCGACAAAGGGCGACCCGGAAGCCATGAGCATTGTCATGCAGCACTACCAAAGCTACATAGCCCACCTGTCTATCCGAAAAATCCGCGACGAGCGCGGCAATACCTACTACGGAGTAGACGAGGACTTGCGGGAACGGCTGCAATCAAAGCTCATGCGGGCTGTCCTATCCTTTAAGGCAGATAAGTAAACGCGAAGCGTTTAACCCCTTTCCGCTTTGCGTAAATCTGCCCTGTTTGCTCCTTGACAAAGAAAGCGGCGCAAGTTAGCGGCGGCGCAGCATAGGGCAAGATCGGACACATTCTCCCTGTACCGAGCCGGACGGCGGGTGCGCCATGACAGCTTTTCCCCGTAGGGGAAAAGCAGAGCGAATAACACCACGCCGCAAAGCAAGCGTGGCAGCTTGCGGGCGACGACCGTACAGGCAGGACAATGATACTCCCGCGTTGAACGCCCTCACAGCATTGCGCGGCGCACCCACAAGCATGGGACGGGGTGAAACTCCCGTGGAGCTGTTGCCGGCAGCCGTCCGATGAAAAGCCCATTTTCGTATTGTACTTTTTAGCCATTTTACGAAAGGGGGTTTTTCTTATGGCAAAAAAGGAAACCGCAAGCCAGACCGCCCCCTTGCTTCCCATGCTTAAAACCGTTGAGCAAATGAGCAAGGTTAGCGGTATTGGAGAAAATAAACTACGTGAACTTATGGATAGCGGAGAGCTTGAATATATCCAAAACGGGAACCGCCGCTTGATTGCCGACGCTGCAATTTGGGATTGGTACCACAGGGCAAAGAGATCGGCAAAGCCCCCGACAACACAAGGGGGTTAAAGTATGGCTATATCATCAAGACAAGTACAGAATAAGCGCGATAGCAACGGCGTTCTGACGGGGAAGCCAGGTACCGTTTATGATGTGAATATCAAGTACAATTCCCCGGAGGGGAAGAAAACCTATTCCAAAAAAGGCTTTGCTACCAAAAGGGAAGCAGCGCAGCATGAAGCAGAAATGAAAGTAAAACTTTCTAATCCTGTTTATACGCCTGTTATTGCTTCGCAGGGTAAGCAGACCGTCAAAGATTATTTAGAAGAATGGGTAGAAAATCATGGCAAGGCAAATTTACGTCCGAGTACGTTTGCCAGCTATAAAAGCCATATCAAAAATCATATTGTGCCTTATGTCGGTCATGTTCAGCTCAACCAACTGACGCCGGCTATGCTTGATAATATGTTCCAGCAGCTTTTTGATAAAGGATTGTCTAACAGCACCGTCCGCTACGCACAGCGCATTTTGAGCGTATCAATGGAACACGCACGAAAATATCACTATATCGAACATAATCCTGCCCGTGATGTAATCACAAAGTTTGGCAAGCAGGGAAAAACACCCGACCCGTACACCGTTGAGCAAATGCAGCAATTTATGAGCAACGTGATCGGTACGGAGTGGGAAATGCCCGTT
>OGCQ01002806.1_pt1 | contig 16949 bp, 16 predicted proteins | sample 1570161 | NCBI WGS metagenome assembly OGCQ01 (sample SAMEA4384402, study PRJEB24528) | human gut metagenome
CAATCGGCATAAATATCCTCCTTAACAATCTGACGGATAACTAAAAATTATCCATTAATTTGTACATGCCTCACTATCTGTTACAAGCTATAATATCCTCATTTAACGAATACTATTTCATAAAATATACTCACATGCATTAAAAATTAATTGTGCTTATTTTGGTAATCACAATCCTGAAAAATATAACTGTTTATCAAAGCACAATACATATAAATTATTTTATATATATTTCTTTTTAATCACAAATATATATTATAAGCTCAATTTTATAATTATTTATGCCAATTATATATCTATATATAATATTTTTCAAGATAATATCGTAAATTTTGACATAAAACTAGATTACCTATTGTATACTTTAATGGCATTATACGTTACTCTAGGAAAAACAGTAACAAAAAAATAAAACAGCCAAAAAGCTCTTAAACTAAAGACTATATGGCTGTTTTTTATCTTCCCAACTCTCAAAGCCGAAATTATATTTAATTCTATATTCTCTATCAGTAATTTTTATCATATAGGGTATAACTTATGTATTTTGTGTTTACCTTCTCACTAATTTACAGTTCATAACATTTTTAAAAACATACAACATTTAAATTACAAATAAATTTACCTTCTTTTTGCTCTGAAATATATGACTGAATTGGATAATAATTTGCTCCTATGCGAATACGATTATTTTGAAAATCTTCTAATATCCTCAATTTAGCTTCTTCTTTTAATAATCCTGCACCAATTTTTTGTGCAAGCAAGACTGACATATTTTTAATAAATTCTTTTTGTTTCTTTATAAAAAACTTCTTTTCTTCTATTGTTCCTTGTATTCTATCGCTCTGTAAATCTCGAGTTATATATCCAATATTTAATTATTTCTGAAAATCTTCCAAATATAAGGTGATAGCCTGTTCATGCCGAAATGTTTCCATTAACTGTTCAATCAAATGATAGATAACATCTTCTCCTCCTACCGTTTTTTCACATCTATGACCCAGGACCTTAAATGTTTATTCTCTTCATCAACAATAAATATTAAAATGTCCGCCTTTTTTACTCCATTATCTTCTATAAAAGAGGGCTTAAATTCACTACTATATATTCCATATTGTTTCTCTTTAGTTATATTAAAATAAATGTTAACTATATCATCTGTCTCTTCTTCTTTAAAAACAACTATCCTATTTTTTCGAATAATATATAATTTTCCCTTTTCTAAATTCTTTCCCTCTTTAATATAATGTCCTTTAATTCTTTTCATTATTCATCCCCATTGCAATCTTTGCTTCTTCAAATAAAGACATTGTGCTATCGTTAAACAGACTAAAATCATATCCGGTACATGGTACTTTTTTAAATTCTAATTCTTCTACCATACTCTTACCATCTGTATCATTCACAAATTGATATACATGAATCTTAGAAGAATCTATCAAATCTCCTTTTTCCGGATAGATGCCCATTTTTTCTAATGTATCTTTCATCTTCCTTGACGTGAAATCTTGCTGAGATAATAGCAGTAAATTATTGATTTTTGTAACCATAGTATCACTATGCGTACTTACTAAAAGTCTGATTCCCTTGTTATTTAAACGATTCAATAATTTTACCATTTCTATCTGTTTTAATTATCCTCTCAAACCCTTTATTTATGCGGATTCTGACATTCTCCCACTTTTCCAAAAAACACTGTTAAGGAAAATCACTATGTCTGTCCTCACTCCTCATTATCCTGTTTTTGCAATTTCCGTTATCCACCTCTCTTGCCCCTCGACACTCTATTTATGCCCCGAAAAGTACGAAAAAAAGAGCCTTTAACCTACTATGTAGTTTCAAAACTCTTTCTTTTATAGACTATTTCTTTTTACAAAAAACTGAATAATCAGGAATGGTGATTAACAAATTAATTACTCAAACTCCTCGGCGGATGGCATTATACGCTGCCTATGACGCCTGTATAGATAGTTTTGATTCTAACTTATGTTTGCTTTTCGTAGTTTCCGTACCGCTAAAGGAAAAATAAACTCCAAAAAAACTCCAAATCAACTTGGGCGATCTTTTGCTTCCTCCTGCGCATAAAGAAGATCTAATGCCTGGCATACCACTCCACTCATGGTCTGGTAATGTCTTTCAGCATATTCCACAAGCTTACTTTTTTGTTCTGGTGTTACACGAACTCTGATATTATCATCTTTACCATCTTTGGGTGCTTTTCTTGCCAAACACATCACTTCCTTTCCTAATTATTGTTTTACTACAGATTACTACAAAATGTCAATGAAATAATTTTATAATAATCATTACCGTTACCAGAAACCTAACTTAGGGTAATATTATGTTTCCCAGCCTTTAGTATGGCCTCTACTTCCTCGTTTTCTAAAACATTCATATGCGCTAATCTATTTCTGGCATTTCTATATCGTTCAAGCTCACTATATTCTGTCGAAGAAATGACAATGTCGCCTCGTCCAACTAAATAAAATAAAGTACCTATTTCAATATCCTCTGGAATAGTAACTTTTTCTCCATAACTATTACTAATTGGAAGAACATTTTTTATTGCCTTAAAATATCGCTTAATAAAATACTTTCTATAGCTTTCAATCAATGGAAAAATGTATTTCAATTGAGATTCCCAAATAGAGACAGTAATTTCTTCCTTACTTTTATTAAAAAAATAACATTCACCATCACTTCTATGGCAACTTTCTATAACATCGTTGATAATCTGAACCGGTGAACTCAAAAAATCCATTCCTCTCAGAACGCATGCTGCACATAATTCAACATCATCGCCACAAATCGAAGATACTATTTCTGCTAAATAAGGTCGCAAATATTCTTTACACCTTGTTTCTGATGATGCCAATGCGCAAAATGCATATTTGTCATAATCTCCAATTTTTTGATTAAAAATAAGATTCTTAATGCCCTTTTTACTTTTTCTTGCTATGGAATCATCATGAACCTCCATTATAAAAATACCAGGAGTTTTGTCCTTTACATTTACGGTATATTCAGCAACAAAATCAAGCCATTTATTAATTTTATCAGCTGGAATATTTGAAACCCAAATATAGCGATCATTCAACACCGTTTCCTGACATTTTCCAAGAAATTGAGCATAACTCATTCCATAACGATATGTCGCTCTTATTTCTTTTTTACAAAATCGTTCCAACAAATATGCTCCTGGCTCTTCATCTGGGCATTTAATTTCTTCAAATTTATTTTTTGAATTCTCTATCCGAAGCCGATCACTAACAATGTCTATAAGTGTATTTCTCCACGGAATAGAATTTGGCAAGGAAAGCAGCATGCTGCTCCCCTTAACCGTTTCTGTGACAATGCTTTCTAAAAATGAATGAGCCTTAATAATGTGATTCCACCATATCTGTTCCATCATTAATCCTCCATATAGTCCAAAAGCTCATCTTCAATTTGCTGAACAGTTCCCATCATCTGGCAAAAACTATGTCTTGTAAATCGATAATGACCATCACCTGTATGCTGCAAAACATTTAATTCACACATTTCTTCCATTAATGCTGCTAAGCTTTCACTATTAAGAGTAGAAATTTTGCCAACTGAATATGTATCTGCCAACTCAATCAAATCACTCGCACTACAACCGTTCTGTGACTTGTTTCCGTGATAATGATAGGCGACTAACAATGCAATAATGTAATAATAATCGTCTTCTCCAACTTTTAAGGTAATAAAAAATTTCTCACGGATATCCTGCTGTAATGATTGCTCCGCCAATACTTTTTTAATATGATCTTTCTTTACAATATATGGCGGCGTTTCACTTTCAGAATAACCCGCATAATCACGACGCATTGCCTCAATAAGTTTTGCACAATACAGCTGTAACAAGCCAGGGAAATAGTTTGTTGTTCCGAAAATCGTTGAAATCAATACTTCTGTATCGTTATCTTTAGGAAATCTAAAACCAAGATAAGATAACGGTACCTCCAACAGCTCTCTTGCCTCCATGGATTTAAACGGTTTTACAGTTAATGACTCCAAGTGTGTAAGAACACTATTATTACCTAATGCAACTTCCCGTTTGAACCTAACAATATTACGTAATCCAGCTACCACAAATTTAAATCTACCTGAGCCGATACTTTGAATGTCTTTAAGTGCATCAAACGGTTGATATCCTACGCTTTCACAGCTTTCAATAAATACATCCGCTTCATCCATTAATAATAAAAGATACGGTATGTAATCCGTACTACTACGCAGACACTTCTTTATGTCCCGCGCAAGTTCGCTCCAATCTTCAGTAATATGCTCTTCCTTCAGAATGCCTTCATCATATAATGCAGCAGAAATTTTCTTGGCAGCTGCTTTGTAATCATTTCCTTTAATATCAACTAAAATGGCACGATCACCATTTTCGTCATGATCAATATCTTTTCTCGCCATTCTGAGCAAGGCTGATTTACCAAGCTGACGTCCACCATATACGATGTTTACACCTGTGGGCGATTCAATTTTTTCAAGTTCATATTTCCGTCCAATAAAAATTTCTGGAGGCATAACATCTGCAGATTTATCAATATATGGCTGATACGATGCGAAAGGCATTATAATTGACATAAGCATTCTGTTAATTGCTGTTTCTGAATAGTGTTTTGCCAAAAATACAAGAACGACTCTGTCAATAACAGCAAAAACCTTACCACTCATATCTGTTTTGGTTTTTCTTGCTAAGATTCTTCTGTCTGATGAGGTCAAAGCATAATCAAGCAATACAATAGTATTCTTTGCGTTTCCAACCTCTTTAAAAATGTCAATTAATCTAGATGCATCTGTTTTTCCGAAAATGCAAACTACTCTAAAGCCCTTCTCCTCTGCTTCTGATCCAAAAGCAGAAATTGGATGCTTGTAATTACTTTTTCTGCCATTTTGAGGACGTTTAAGTACAACTGAATAGTTTTCGATTTTTCCAAGAATTGACTCTTCTTTATGTACTATCTCCAGATTAAATCCAAGTGCGTTCAGTAAGTTTTTCAGGGTTAATTTACCCACACCAGCACCTCTTGGCCACATCTCTAACAATCGATTACCGCCTTTAATATCCTTGTTGGCCTTAGATGTATTAACTAACGCTTTAAGTGTTGCCCCAGAATCTGCAGTCTTTCTATAATTGATATCATATTCATCAAAGAATTTTCCCAAATAGTCTTCCTGTTGAACAGTCACATCCAAGTCCAAATCATGTGTAATAACTCGGTTCAATAAATCTTCAGCTGCCGCATAATTCTGCTGCTCAATACGTTCTCTAATCTGAGCAATCGCTTTACTTATGAGCTCATCTTCTTCCAAAGAGCTATTCTCCTTAAGATAAACATCTAAACTCATCTGTAAATCATGTGCTCTAACCTGAGCATCATTTTTGATCTTCTTTCTAAACTCTTCAAGAATTTTTACAAAAAAGCCGTAATTCTGGGTATCAATAGCCCATGAATACCAGACTTCCATAATCTGAAGAATCGCCTCTTTGCTATTTTCAATGGTATTGTCTATCTGTCCATAACTTTGTGCTAACTCAATATCTTCAATAAACTCTTTTCTTTTGTTTTCTAGATCTCGCAATGGATATACGACTGCTTTTTCAATATCATATTTTTCATACTCTTCACTAGATAGGCTTTTACCTTGATAATCGAAGTATTTAAGAATTAATGCCGCACTGCCGTAATCATCATCGCCTGCAAATATTTTTTGTAATCTATCCGAAAGATCTGTTTCATTTTCATCACAATGTGACTGGATTCTTGACATAATAGAAAAATCTGGAAGTTCAAGCACTTCATCTAATATTGGTAAAAAGTCTTCATCTAATAATACCTTATCGTTTTTTAAGAAATCGATATAATAGTATTTATATGCGCCCTCCTTATACTCTCCAGACAAACGCTGTTCAAGTTCTCGTAATGTCTGTACTAAAACAATTTTCCCTGATTCTTTGCTTAACTCCATTGAGTTTGTTTTAGTCAAATCTTCGATCGACTTATTAATACTATTTAATAATGGTGTACGAATTTTTTTATAAGCATATAAAGAAGTATCCTCCGTGCTAGTAAATGAAGAATTCATAACAGATACATAATTACAAAGCACAACTACAACTTTATAAACTTTTTTATAAAGATTCGTTCTTAAACTACTCATCAAATCAGATGTTTTCTTAGCAACACGCATATTTTGTGAGGCCAAATCCCAGTATAAATCCAATGCAGAATTTATCTTTGCAGGATCAATATTTTCTTCGCAAATGGCAGCTTGATCTTTCACATATGTGATAGCAAGAAAATCTTTTAGTACATCCAACATATCTCTATCATCGTCAGCAACCACTTTCAGATATTCACAGAAATCACTACCAGTACCTAAAAGAAGCTTTGTGGTTTCGATGAATCGTTTATGCGATGCATTTTCCTTTAAATTTCCGTTCCCGTAGTTTTCATAGTATCCTTTTGCTTCGCGACGGATTTCAGCCAATCGTTTTTCCCAAGAGCCCCTTTCTTTTTCTCTATAATCAGCATAACAATCTACACCCTTGTGCTGTTCATTTTTGAATGTCATCAAATCATAAACGACCTTCTCAAGATTGGGATTTTCTTTGAATAAAGGGGTTTCACTCAACATAGAATACAACTGCTGAATTGAATAGTCATAACTATACTGGTCAAAGAAATAGTTTCGCAATGCAGCTGCAACAATATAATAATCCGAAATAGGTACAGTATTTCCATAAAAGACATTAAAAATTGTATCCGAGCTATAAGTACACCTTTCCATAGGATCATTTACAGCATATGCCAGCTGACGATAAAATGGTTCAAAATATGAATGTTGCTTAGCTAACGCTTTTAAATATGCAGAAGCAGCATATGTTTTCCCAGAAACAATCATTTTCTGATATGCAGAAATATACGTTTTTTTCTCTTCTTCCAAGAGTGATGGTATCGCAGAATTAACAGTCTTCGTGGTTGCCTTATAGTTTTTGTTCCCTCCTGTTTCTTCTGCCTCAATTACAATCTCTTTAAATAATCTAGCTTCTTCACTACTAGATTCATTTTCAGCAACACCATTTTTTCCTATCGTTTTGTTTTCGTCAGTATTTTCTGATTCTTCAAGCGAAACTGTTTCATCTTCCGATTGCTGTTCCTCCTTTTTTTCTTCTAAATCAGGTGGCTCTGCCGTTAAATTTTCATCATTTTCAATAGTTTCTTTTGTTGCGATATCATACACATAATTCTCAAATAATGTAGTATAACCAATATTTCTCAATTCGAGATTAAACTCGCTTAATAACCAATTAGCTACAGACTCTGCCTGTTCCAACGTATTTCCCGTAACAATTAATACATCTCCTGGATTAACTTTATCATTTACAGTTTCTTTAAATTCCTGTAATTGTTCAACATTTTCCGTCACTATTCCTACGAACCAGTTAGTAATATTACTATCCTTGCAAGGATATCCTTCAACAAAATAATCTGTTGCCATTACATTCATTCTAATCACAAATTCATAATCAGGAACCAACTTACGTTGTTTAATGCTACTGTCAAAAGAAAGAAGACGCACGATCGCCGAATTTGCAGTATCTTCAATTGGTTCACCGCCATCTTGTGAAGATACTTTTTCTTTTATATGCTGATTAATAAAAGAAAGAGAATCTTTTGCTACAAAAGCACGTTCTCCACGTGGAGACAACGTGAAAAACTCACCCATTTTATCAACTACATATCTTTTCAAATAACCAAACTGATACAATTTTTCAGTAGAAAGTTTATAGCTTTCTGCTTTACCATTTTTCTTTTCTGCAATACTTTTTATTGAATACCCGCAGCCCTTTAAAGCTTCAACCATACACTCAAGTTTTTCTTTTGGAAACTGTTTTGTGATGTCATTTCTGAACTCTTTTACGCCAAATTTGGTTTCTGCCTTTGAACTCATTTGGACATGCAAAATAAAAGGCTTTTCCTTAACCAAGATTCCTTCATACTCTTTGCCAGCAACGTAATCAACCGGTTCAGGTTCTTCCATTTCAGATTCTTTCGATTCATTTTTTACCACATAATTGTTCTCATCCTTTTCTGTTTCGTCTACTGGTGATTCTGAAGTATCAAGCTCAACCGCCCCCTTCTCGGAACTATTGTTGGTAACTTCTACATTTGACACTTCATCATTGGTCTCTTTTATGGACAATGTGCCAAACTGAATACCCATAGCAATTTCTTCTTCAAAGCATGATGCCAATCTATACATTAAAGAAAACTTTTTCTTAGCATCTATTTCCCAGAATGCCTCTTGTAACCAAATATATGGTTCTCCTAATGACTGTAAATCATCGCTTTCCATTGCATCAATGTTTAAGTTATTTAAAGTATTTTTTCTATTCTGCAAAATATTCTCTGTTTTTTCATCATCAGAGTGCAAAGACAAAAAGAATTTAATTCCATTTACATACCTATCATTTTCTTCGAAAACCTTCTTAGCTTCTTCCAGTTCGTTTTCGAGAACCACATATTTTGTATTAGGCTCACGACTATTAAGAGCTTCATATTTTAAAACAAACTCCGTCTGTTTTTCATTTATCTTCTCTAAATATGTCCTTATTTTCTCTCCCAAGCTAGTAGGAATAAATTCTTCAATATCTAAAATCTCTTTTAGACTAGAAATGCTTCTATTAAGATCCACTGTAATGGATCTCATATCCTTTAATAATTCTTGAAGCTCTAAAATCGTTTCTGATTTAGACAAATTTCTCAACCCTTTCTTTTGTGTAATTAATAAACGTTTTTTTGTAAATGCTTCTTACTTGTACAATATCATTGTTATACAAAGACAATTGCCGCAAATCTTCCCTTTGAAATAATACAAGTCTGTTCTGTAAAGAATAATTCATAAATACTTTTCCCAAAGGATGTCCCCTGTTAAACCACCTGCAACAGGTCGGGTTTGTTATCGGTTTTTAATTGCCATATACTCCAGAGACAGTTTTCCACTTAATAATTTAGGATATGATAATGTCCCATTTCATTAAGCTCCTAATTTTCTGACATTATGCCTCAGTGTATCAATACATATTTCTGTATTGGAATTTTCATTTTCTTATAGAATGCTATCCACATATATTTGTAAGAATTACTTATATCCCAAATTCACCTAGAGGTATTCAATAAATCTTAGTTTCTATGAATCAACAATCCCACGGTTCTGCTTCTTTCGTTCACTTTTTCTTTTGTAAAATTTCCTATAAAAATGTTCATATTTTAGCATATAGATGATTTCCCTACATAAAATATGGCCATTCTATCGTGAAAAGTTTTTATACCTCAAAACGGTATTGACACTCTGTCTTTGTTTGTATGAAGTTCTAACAACAGATACTACAAGCGAATGAATCAGCCGTAGAATCAAATAACACCACATTATTTACTGGTCTGATTTCTTCATATTATACTACTTTTTGAAGTAATTTGCTATATAATGTTGACAATACAATTATTGTTAAAGTGAAAAGATTGTATATCTTAACCAAACCACCAGTTCTTTATACTTTCTGGAATCATTCTCTTTGTTTCTTATCCATACTATCCGACGGCAATCTCACTGCTCCTGCCCGTTTCCTCTGAATACTATTCTGAGCATCCATCTGCGTTGGTGCAAATCCACCATTATTCAGCAGATCCTTCTCCGCTTCGTAAGTAGGTAATAATCCGTACCTTGACAAAAAAGCCGCCCTTTCGGACGGCTCATTTTTATTTCTTTGATTTTATCTTTGTTCGTAATTCTTTTGGTAATTCTTTCGACCATGGCAGCAGTCTGTCCTGTTCTTCTGGTTTTGGAAATGCTCCCAGTTGTGGTAACTTTTCTAATACATATGTTAAGTACAGATATGGTTTTAGTCCATTTAAAAGGGCTGTCTCTGCTATACTGTAAACAAGGGCACTTGCATTTGCTCCACGGATACTTTTCGCAAATAACCAGTTGCGGCGTCCTGCTGCGAAGTTTTTGATTGCTCGTTCTGCACTGTTGTTATCAATACTCAGATGCCCGTCCTCCAGATATCTTCTCAGGTATCTTTCCTGGTTCAATGTATATAAAACAGCATCTCCAATGAGGGAGGACCTGTCTACGTCATCTTCCATGGAATGCAGCCACGCAAATAAAGCGTCTGCTGCCGGACGCGATTGTTTCTGGCGTTCTTTATATCGTTCTTCTGGTGTTTTGTCCCTGATCAGTTCCTCCACTTTGTACAGTATCCCAATCCTCGTCAGTGCCTGGTGGGCTACGGTCTCTTTTAACTGTTCTTTTGTGAATTCTTTCTTCAGCGGTGTAAGTGCTGCTTCAAAACGGCGTCTTGCATGGGCAAAACATCCTGAGACCGTGATCTTCTCGTTCAGGCTATGATACGCCTGATAACCATCACAGGTCAGGTATCCTTGAAAATCATCTCCCAGAAATCTTTTCGGGTGGTAGCCTGCACGTGTCCGTTCATAATCAAAGAGCACCATCTGCGGTGAGCCACAGTAACTGTCCGTAAGGTATACCCACATCCAGTTTTTCGTACTTTCTCCCTGTTCTGGTTCACCGATCACCTGGATGCGGGATTCATCGCAATGAATGTAATGGCTTTTCAGGAATTCTTCCTTCATCCGTCCATAGAGCAGTTTCAGATACCGTTGTGCACAGCAGATGATCCAGTTCGCCATTGTCTTTGTAGAAAGGTTCAGGTTGTATCTTGCGAATTCCCGTTCCTGCCTTGCCAGTGGCATCCCATTCACGTATTTCGCATTCATAATCCCTGCTACTAATGATGGCGTTGCTATACTTCCCTTGATCAACGGCTGCGGTTTTTCCGGACGCTTCATCATACCACATCGCGGACAGCTGTATACATAGGTGACTTCTTCCAAAACTTCGAAATGGGACGGGATGAACTTCAGGCGCTTTACAACCTCTTTTGTGGCAACTTTATATTTTGCCCCACATTCCGAGCAATACTGTTCTTCTTCACTCAGCTGGTATCTCTTTGTCTCTGTGACCTCAAAGTTAGAAAGGTCTTCTTCTTTTTTCCCTTTACGCTTTTTTCTCTTATAAGCAGATGGCCTGATTTCTTCATAAGAAGCAGGATCTTCCACATCTGTTTCCGTCTCTGCTTCATTAAAAAGACACAGCTGTTCATAGCCTTCGGCATATTTCTCACTTGACTTGCCAAAACGTCTTCTCTGTTCTAATGCCAGTCTGTCGGAGAGCATTGCATTCATGAATTCCAGTTCCTTCTGCCGGTCTTTCAGCAGCTGGATCTCCAGTTCTTTCTTTTGCTGCTGTTCCTGCATGAGCATCATGGTCCTGACCAGGTCTTCATGCTTCATGCTATTGAGTTGTTCTTTCGTAAATAATGGATCCATCCCATTGGAGAATCTTGATAGAAGTACGCCTGCGGTTGCAAAAGGCAAACATACAGCGTGAGTATGGGTCGAGGTGGAATTTTAGCTTGATGATTGCAGCAAGTCCATTGTAACTTTTTCTTAGGTCTGTAACACCACATGCCAGATAAACAGTAGTTCCCCCAGCCAGATCAAGCATGATATCCCAGCCCTTTTATGATAGTAGCCAAAAGTTCAGGAGGACATTCCTGCATGATCTCAATGCGGATGCTGTCTGAGATAAAGATGTGGACAGGAGAGGCGTGCATAGAGAGAGTATCTTTCCTACGCAGTTCCTGTTCTGATGGCATTTTTGCAAAAACAAGGTTCTCTTCTTGTGGATGTAATGATGAAGTGTTGTTTAATTTATGTATCCAATAAGACATGGTAGATACGGGAATCTGTTGCTCCAAGCACCATGCCCGACAAGTCTGGCCACTGGAACGGAATTTCTGTATGCGTTCCAACCAGAATAAAATCTTTTCCTCTTTTTTCATGATCCTATAATTCCTCTCATGTTTTGAGAAGATTATATCAGAGGGATGAGTGTATTAACAGGTACGGATGATTACCTACTTACGTTATTTAAAACAGAGGATATTCCGCCGTCATATGCCATGAAATATCCCCTGCTTTATACTTTTTATTATTCTATATCCAAATTACCTGGTATTGCATTTTGTTATACTTCGCATTCCTGCAAATAAGCTATTTAATCCCCTTACAATAATCGCTTTATTATCCTCTCAACTTCATTAATATATTCATCAATTCGTTTTCTTCTATAAACATAAATATAAGATGGATGATGAATAGGAACATAATAAACTCCATTAATTTTTTTATAGTGATATTTAAACTCATCCCATTTTTCAAAATTAATTTTTAAGTGTTTTTCAACTGCTGAAGAAACTTTTCCCCCTAATAAAAATACTATTTTAGGAGACAGTTCCTGTATCTCTTCAGCCAAATGCTCATAACAACTGTCAATTTCTTTTTTATTCGGATAACGCAACTTTTGTTCTTCTGTTAAAGGGAGACACTTTACTAAATTTGTTTTATATGTAGTAACCTCCCCACATACTTCCTCAATCCTTTGAATCACCATTCCTGTATTAGTTTCCGGGGATAATGGGATTTCTTTATTCGACTTCTTTTTTTTGGCTGAAAGCCCCACCCAAAAAACCTGACATTCCTTTTCTACATCTAATAATGGTTTTTGATTAAAACATAAACCACACTTTTGACATCTACGTATTTGCTCAATCATTTTTCTTCTTTTGTAAGCTCCTGTGTTTTTATTATATATTGATTTAAAATTTCATCTTTTTCCTTACTGTAATTTCCAAAATCAAAATTAAACTGTGACCTTCCCTCAAATTTACTGATTGACTGATTAAATTCACACTCATGAATAATTCCTGTACTTTTTACTATTTCATTATATAACTGTGTTCCATGATATGGCCTAAACTGAAATACACTAGTTCTAAATGTCCCAGTAGTATTAGTCGATATTTCCTTTATTTTAGAAGCCAGTTCATATGTTTTTTGAAAATCTTCTTTTGTTTCTCCTGGAAATCCATAAATAAAATATCCCTTTAAATCAATCCCGCTCTCTAGGATTGCCTTTGAAACAGTAATAATATCATCTATAGTTCCAAGCTTATTTATTTTTCTTCTTACGCTTTCTGACCCAGATTCTATTCCGATAAATAATTCCCTACATCTTCCTCTACGGAGTTTCTTTACCTTCTCAACATCTTTAGCTAAAGATAATACATGAACCATTCCTCTCCAACTTAAATGTGGAAATTTTAAAAAAATATTATTTGTCATATCTATACTTTTACCATTTCTTAGAAATAAATCATCTAAAACTCGAATACTTTGAATATCGGGATATGCAGATAGTATCTCTCTAATTTCCGTTATAACACTTTCTTCTGTCCTAATTCTAGTTGTGATATCTTTATTTAAACTCTTAGCCCCTCCACAAAATGCACAGTCAAATGCACAACCTCTCGATGTAATAATCGCTATTTCTTTTTCACCATAATGATTATATATTATTTCATTTCCTAAATACTTCCTATTTAAAAAAATATTTGAGATATCTTTTGGAAAATATTCTGAATTCTTATTAACTCTGTATACAACTTTTTGATCGTTTTCTTGTTCTGGAATTTGTTTACATCTTCCTGAAACAAGCGCCGGTATTATAAATTCTCCCTCCCCAATAATTATATTCAATCTATTTTGAGTATTCCACCGAAGTATATCTAAATAAATGCTCTTAACAACCTGTCCTCCAATAAAACAATCACAAGTTATCGTAATGCTCTCAATGATATACTTCACCATTTCATAATTTTGTGTAAAAATATTTATTCCAATATAATCCGGATGCGTTTTATTAATAAAATCCACTATATCATTTACAGATTTTCTTTCTTTTACACAATCAACAATAGTAACATCTATTCCTGCTTTTTCTAAATATGTTGCTATGTATCCCAATCCCAACGGTGACAAATATTGTTCTTTTTCTTTCGTAGCATCCCAAAATATAGGAGAATTAAATAAAATAAATTTTTTCATACCTTCCTCCATCTATCAGCTATATAAGAAATCACTTTTTCGACATTTTCATCTAAATTATCATTATTGTAGATATTCATAATATTAATATTATGCTTTCTTAATTCTCTAACCCCTTTCTCCATAAAATCAAGTTCTCTTTTTGACTGATTTTCCTTTTCAAATCTAGTTAATACATCCCGTTCTGACAGTCTTTCCTGCAAAATTTTCTCATCAGCAATCACCGCCAATTGCAAGTCTGGTTTTATTATTTCAGAATTTGTATTCAATATAAACTCTGTGCCAACACCATCCATTTCTTGTAATATTAATGATGAAAGTATATATCTATCAGAAATAACTATTTTCCCTTCTCCTAATGCAGGCATAATCTCATTTATTATATGCTCATATCTATCTGCTGCAACCATACATGCTAAACTTACTCCTGAGTGTTGCTCTGCAAACTCTCTCAAAAAATTACCCAATTTGGTATCTGTTGGCTCTCTTGTCACATAAACATCATATCCTAATATTTCTAGTTTATTTTTTATAGCTGCTATTAAAGTTGACTTTCCAACACCATTAGGTCCATCTACGGCGATAAAATAGCCAATTAATTTTTTCTTCTCCAACATATAAGCAACCTCTTTTCTTTCCAATTAAGATTATATCTTATTAGGTAAATATAGTAAGTGGTAGATAGCGAGTACCTTGACTAAATTTTGACCGCCTTTTGGCGGTCTTATTTTTTCTCTGGCTTTCTGCACTTTTCAAGAAGGCTTGTTGACCACGGTAACATGTTTTCACAGAAGTTCAAGTCTGTATCTTCCATGTGCTGTGGTATTTCTTCCGTCTTTTCTCACAAGGACTGACGTCTCATCTGCATAACAGAGACCTTCCTTTTCTAAAGATTATCTCTATTATATCAGAAAACAGGACAGCAGGCGAATCGCCCCGGTTATCCTTTTCGTCAGTATCACAATGCTTTTTTCCGCTTATTTCCGTGCCTGCAGGCAAAGGAAACAGATGCCCTTCTCCCAAAAAGAAATCTGCGTTATCTTGTAAAAAAACAAGAACAGGCGGCTTATATATAAGAAAAAAATCTGAAAGCTCGCCTGTTTTTTCGTCCATAAAAAACTTTTAAAATTTCTACATTATGCACAAAACTATACCGTATAATCTGGTACCTTTTTCAATCGTTTTACCTGCTTTTTAGGGAGGGTAGTAGGAACTTCCATAAACCATCGGAACTGTTGGGACGTAATGGAACGTACTTTTGATTCTGTTCTTGGCCATTGAAACTTCCCTGCTTCTAATCTTTTATAAAGCAGAAGATAACCGTCATTTTCCCATACCAGACCTTTGATACGGTCTGTTCTCCGTCCACAGAAAAGATAAAGGGTATCTGGTTCGATGGCATCTTCTCCAAGATAAGAGCGCACAGTATCTGCCAGACGGTCAATCCCTGAACGGAGGTCTGTATATCCTGTTACAATAAACATCTTTTTAAAACAGGTCGCATCATTTAACATGTGAGAGTACCCGGACTGTCTTTTCCAGTAAAGCTTCCGAAATATCTCCATGAACCTGGACGATACATCCATTTATCTCGATCGAAATATCGGGAGTACTTTCTGGCAGATGCATAATGTTTTCAGAAATCTCAACAGCCCGCTAGCATGGAAGAGAATCTTCCGGGATATGCTCCAGACAGGCTTTGCGGATACGTCGTAAACGATAATAGTAATTCGATTTGGAGATGCCCTTGGTATCGCACCATTGTTCTACCGTCATATCGGAAGGACGGTTCTGGCATTCTTATGAACAATAAAGCAGGGATTTATCTCCGCTTTCCCATTTTCTTCTCTATTGCTTCCGGAACTTTGATCAAGCCAAATCGCCATAGTATCGGATAAATATATGAAACGCCTCTAATGTCTCCAAGTGCCTTCGGCTTCTTCACTTCTTCTGAAATCTTCTTACTATTTTCAAATGCCAGCACCACACTACTCCAGGCAAGACTCTTACTTTTCTCTCTCCGGTCTATCAGCAGCTCTCTGTTATACTCTCCATTTTTACCAATCTTTAATTTATATCGGAATGGTAATCCTGTTGCCGTTTCAAATGGATAATCCTGAAATGCAATAACAGCCTGCCACAGATTTTCCTCTGATGGCATTTCCTTTAGAAGCTGAACCTGCTCCTGTCTGATCTTATATGTCCGGCATCGTTCCGCATTTAGACTTATCTCTGTTGCATTATAAAGTCCCTTAGTGTAGGGCAAATAGGAATGAACCGATGCTCTGGAAAGACCTGTGAGTTTCATAATCTCCGGAATCTTTTTTCCCGACTGATGCAGATCATTGATCTCTGTACATATATCTGATGTGAATACATCTGCAGTAATAAGTAGCTTACGAAGTTTAAGCAGACTAATATTTAACTCATCTGCCAGTAATCTTAATGAATCTGCTTCTTCATAGGCATCTCTTAACTCTTGAAGAAAATGATTAAATTGAAGTTCTGGATTATATTCTGGTTTTTTTCTTGGTCTTCCTGCCATTTTCCAACCCCTATTTTTCATGTGAATCCAATCGTCTTGCACCTAAAACAGAGGATTCCTTGCTCCGGACTAATGCCCCGATTGCTATCCTCTGTTTCTTATTTTATTTTTTCGCTTTCCCTTTCGACAATATCCCAAATAATAGATGACACCACCTACTGCTCCACCAAGTGTATTATAGGTTAAATCTGATATTTGAAATGTTCCAAGATGGAATAATAGCTGAGTAAATTCTATCATAAAAGAAAATACTGCTACAACTTTTATGGCTTTCCAAACGGTCTTTCCAAATCTAATATTCTCAGATTCATCAAGTAATTCTTTTTGAAATGCCCACA
>OGCQ01002815.1_pt1 | contig 16914 bp, 12 predicted proteins | sample 1570161 | NCBI WGS metagenome assembly OGCQ01 (sample SAMEA4384402, study PRJEB24528) | human gut metagenome
GTTTCTAAAACTGCTATAATAATTTTGATTATATTCAGCAATTATACCTCCAAGTATAACTCTTTCTTCATCATGAATTATATCTTCTGGTAAATCATTAGGATTAAAGTTTTCCTTTATTATTTCATAGGACTTATATATTTTTTCCATATTAGTAGATGTTTGAACTTTTAAACTATCTGCATATTCATCTAAAGGATGTCCTGACAAGTATAATCCTGTCATTTCTTTTTCCATAGATAGTAAATTTTTCTTCGCAAATTCTTTTATATTAGGATAATTTATTTCTGGAAGCTCAATATCTTCTTCAATTCCAAATAAGCTTATTTGGCCATCTATATTTCTCTTCTTCTCATTAGCCACCCCATCCATTAACTTTTCATAAACGGCTAATAATCTAGATCTATATATATTAAATCCATCTAGAGCACCTGCTTTTATTAAACTTTCAATTGCTCTCTTATTAACTGAGGATAAATCTATTTTGTTAATGAAATCAATTAAGGATTCAAATAAGCCTTTTTTATTTCTAGCTTCTACTATTGTTTCAACAACATTAAATCCTACATTCTTTATAGCTGCTAATCCAAACCTAATTTTATCACCTTTAACAGTAAATTTTGAATAGCTTTCATTTATATCTGGTGGAAGTACTTGGATTCCTAAACTTTCAGCAAATGCAATATAATGGGCTACTTTTTCACTAGTTCCCATAACTGAATTAAGCATAGCTGCTATCGTTTCAACAGGATAATATTTCATTAAGTATGCAGTTTGATATCCTATAACTGCATAAGCTGCTGCATGTGACTTATTAAATGCATAAGACGCGAAATCCATCATTTGATCAAATATCTTATTTGCAGCTTCTTCAGAAATTCCATTTCTCTTACAGCCTGGAACTTCTATATTCCCATTTTCGTCAACTACTCCATAGATAAAGTTTTTACGTTCTTCTTCCATAACCTTGTGCTTTTTCTTAGACATAGCTCTTCTTACAAGGTCACTTCTTCCCATAGAATAACCAGCAAGCTTTCTTACTATCTCCATAACTTGCTCTTGATATACCATTACTCCATAGGTAACATTAAGTATATCCTCAAGTTCTGGAGCTTCATATTTAACTTTGTCTGGGTTTTGCTTACATTCTATATATCTAGGAATCTCAGCCATAGGACCTGGTCTATAAAGAGATATACCAGCTATAATATCTTCCAAGCAGTCTGGTTTTAATTCCTTCATAAATGATGTCATTCCTGGAGATTCTAGTTGGAATACTCCTGCAGTCTTCCCCTGACCAAGCATTTTGTAAACTTCTTTATCTTCAAAACCTATCTTATCTAAATTAACATCTATGCCTTGGTTTTCCTTTATCATTTTAACTGCATCATTCATAACAGTTAAAGTTCTAAGTCCAAGGAAATCCATTTTTAATAACCCTAATTCTTCTAAAGTTGTCATATCAAATTGAGCAACTATAGAGTCTTCATTTTTTTGTAGTGGTACATATTCAACTAATGGTTTAGATGCTATCACAACTCCAGCGGCATGGGTAGACGAATGTCTAGGTAATCCTTCTAAATCCTTACTAACATCAATTAAGTGCTTTACTCTCTCTTCATTATTATATGCTGCCTTAAGCTCTGGATTTATTTCTAAAGCTTTATCTATTGTAATTCCAAGCATTGTAGGAATCATTTTAGCTATTCTATCTACCTCCGCATAGGAATAATTCATAGCTCTTCCTACATCTCTTATACAGGCTCTAGGTGCCATAGTTCCAAAGGTTATTATTTGAGATACATTGTTAACACCATATTTATCAACAACATAATCTATAACTTCCTGTCTTCTTTCATAACAAAAATCAGAATCTATATCTGGCATACTTACTCTTTCAGGATTTAAAAATCTTTCAAAAAGTAAGCTATATTTTATTGGATCTATTTTTGTTATACCCAATGTATAAGCTACTATAGAACCTGCTGCAGATCCACGTCCTGGACCAGTTGGTATCCCATTTTCATTAGAAAATCTTATAAAATCCCAAGTAATTAAGAAATAATCTACATATCCCATTTGTTTAATTACTGATAGTTCGTATTCTAATCTTTCAATATATCCACAAGCTTCTTCATTTTCTTTATAATAATCCACAAATTCTTCAACATTTAGTGGTTTATTTAAAAATTCATTAAATATATCATATCTTTCAATTAATCCTGAATAACAAAGATTCTTTAAATAACTAAAAGGATCTATTCCTTCTGGAACTGGAAATTTAGGTAATTTTGACACATGAAATTCATAATTAAAATTACATTCTTCAGCTATTTTTGTTGTATTTTCTAAAGCCTCTGGAATATATGAAAACATATCCCACATTTCTTCTGGAGACTTTAAATAAAATTGATCTGATGGGTATCTTCTTCTATTGGGATCATCTATTGTCTTTCCTGTCTGTATGCACATTAGAATATCATGGGAAGCTGAATCTCTTTGGTTTATGTAATGAACATCATTAGTTGCTACTAATGGAATACCTGTTTCCTTAGATAACTTAATATTTCCATCTGTAACCTTCCTTTGCTCATCCATTCCATGATTCTGTATTTCTAAATAGAATCCTTCTTTAAAGATATCATTATATAAAAGTGCTACTTCTTTAGCCTTTTCATAATTATCCTTTAGATGCCAGTATTGAACCTCTCCCCCTAAACATGCACTTAAGGCTATAAGCCCATTACTATGTTTTCTTAAAAAATCATGGTCAACTCTTGGTTTATAGTAAAATCCTCTAATAGATGCTTCAGATACTATCTCCATTAGATTTTTATATCCTTCTTCGTTCTTTACTAGTAAAACTAAGTGATGTGTACTGTTTTCTTTATCATTTAGCTTAATATCCATAGATTTTGCAGCTACATAAACTTCACACCCAAGTATAGGCTTAATTCCCTGCTCTATAGCCTCTTTATAAAATGCTACACATCCATACATAACACCATGATCAGTTATTGCAATACTATCCATTCCCAGTTCCTTAGCTTTACTTATTATCTTCCCTATCTTGCCAGAACCATCAAGCAGGCTATATTCACTATGAAGATGTAAGTGCGTAAATTTCTTATCCATATAAACACCCCCTAAAGAATCTGAACCAGTCAGCTTCTAATGAATAATGAAAAATGAATAATTAAGGAAGTAATTTGTTCCAAATTACTAAAAAGAATCTAATAAAAAAACTCCTAATGGAGTTTTCCCATCAATTCTTCATTTTACATTCTTCATTTTACATTCTTTTAATACGTTCCTGATCTTATTTCTTCTGCTATTTTTTCTATTTTTCTTAATCTATGATTTATTCCAGACTTTCCAACTGGTGGTTCTAACATTTCTCCAAGTTCCTTAAGTGATTCATCTGGATAGCTTAGTCTAAGCTCTGCTACTTCTCTTAAGTTCTTTGGTAATCTTTGTAGTCCTATTTCTTTCTGTATAAGTTTAATGCTTTCAACTTGTCTAACAGCTGCATTAACTGTCTTACTTAAATTTGCAGTTTCACAATTAACAAGCCTATTAACATTATTCCTCATTTCCTTCATTATTCTTATATTTTCTAATTCCAATAATGAGGTATGTGCTCCTATAATTCCCAATAGGTTTGAAATTTGTTCTCCTTCTTTTAAGTATATTATAAAGCTATTTTTCCTTTGTATAACTTTGGAATTTAATCCAAAAGTATTAATTAATGCACTTAAATCTCTTGCATATTCTTCGCTATGAGTTACAAATTCCAAGTGATAGGTTTTCTCTGGATTACTTATACTTCCTCCACCAATATAAGCTCTTTTTAATTCATCGCAATTAACCATACTTTTATCTATTCTATAATTTAAAGTTAATACACCTTCTATTTCTGTAAGTATTCCTGTATCTCTTAAAAGATCTCTAACTCCCATATCTTCTTCTATTAGAACCATATATATATTATTTTTCTTTAAAGAGTTACTCTTCTTAACCATTAATTTTGAATGTATATTAAAATGCTCTTTTAGCAAACTAAATATATGCCTTGCAGATGCAGGATTTTCAGTAGTAATTCTAAATGACAAGCCCAATCCACTAAAGGATATTGTTCCACTTACCTTCATTATTGCTGAAATTTCAGCTAAAGCCTCTTCTTTAGTTAACTCTGAATATCTGCATATTTCTCCTTTTACTTTTGATGAAAATGACATATTGCCTATTTCTCCTTATTTACTATTCTTATCAAGTTATTATAACATAAATAACAATAAAAATTTAGATGTAAATTATAGCTTAAATAAGTTAGACATATATTTCTATCACTAAATAGTCTTCTATCATTCTAGCATATATTGCTCCTTTATGCTTTTTCACTATTTTCTTAACATTATATAATCCATATCCTCTTCCATTACCTTTACTTGAAAAACCCTTTTTAAAAAATTCTTCAATTTCATTAGGATTTATATTTAATCCTGTAATATTATTCTTAACCTCTATCTTATATCTTTCAAATTTTCTTATATCTACCTTTATATCTTTATTAATAGTATTCTTACTTGCTTCAATAGCATTATTTAGTAAATTACTAAGTATAATAGTTATTTCAGTATCATCTAGAAGTGAATCTTCTAAATTAGTTTTTATTTCATAACTTATACTAATTCCTAATTGATCACATTCTACTAATTTACTATATAAAACAGATTTTATTATTGTGCTTTCAACATCTAAAACCTTGCTTAGAATATTAGTATTTTGTATATTTCCAATGTATTTTCCTGCTCTTTCTTTTAATTCCGGAATGCTATTAGATACCTGAATCATAGAAAACAACATACCTATGTGATTCTTATATTCATGTTCATTTGCCTTTATATTTTGAATTATTTTATCTAATAAAGGATTATAAGCATTTTTTACTTCCATATTCTTATTTCTTATTATTTTTTTATGCATATTTTTATAAAAACTTATGTTAAATAAGATATTTACAAATATAAGTACGATAATTTCAATCACAACCATATTAGATATTATCTCGCTATGATAAATTAATTTCAATATCATGAAAAATGTAAATATATTTAAAATTACATTTGACATCAAAAGATTGTTTTCAATATAAGATTCAAGATCAATATCTTTTACCTTCTTAAAATGTTTCATTAATATTATTATTAAAAATATTATTATTGCATATATAAGTAAATGTATGTATAGATATTCTTTAGTTTTTCCTGTTATAAAAAATATTATAGCTATTATGCTACATTGTATTATAAAGCCGAATATTATACTTATTAACATTTCCATTAAGACTAAGTTAATATTCTTTTTATCAATATACGCTATGGCTATAATTTCAGGTATTAATAAAAGTAAATAAGCAAATATTCTATCCTCTGTACTATAGCTAACATAAACTATACTACATACTAAAACTATTAAACTATAAACTAATAACTTGTCCATCTTTCCTTTATTAAACAAACTATTATATAATAGCAAAATTACCATCATTTCTATAAATGCTCCCAATATATACATATGAGATTTCCTTTCTTCTTAAATTGTTTATTTTATTTGAACTATATTCATATTCTAACAAATAATTTGTTTTTTTTCCATATTTCTATAAATTATGTCATTTTTCTAAAAAAAAGACTAAAAAGAATCATTCTTTTTAGTCCATAAATATTAATTATTCTCTTGATTAGCTCTATTTTCTCTTTCCCTTTGCTTTATCTTTTGAGAAACATACATATATTCTATTATTCTCTTTCTATCATATAATAGCTTCTTTTCCATTATTGTATCTACAAGAACTTCTGCAAGATATTCTGAGTCATGTTTAACATAACCTTTTTCAATCTTTGCTAAAGAAGCCTCTATAACCTCTACTCCTAGCCTCTTAATTTCCTTATTATCTAACTCAACTAGTTGAGAATTGTCCTTTAAATATCGCTCTTTTATATGAGCTGGAATATCCCCTCTATTGGCTATTACATAATCAACAATTCCTCTTCCACCATATTTTTTTAAAACTTTTATATGGTCAGAAGCTTTAAACCCATGAGTTTCACCGGGTTGAGTCATTATATTTGAAATATATATCTTAATAGCATCGCTTTTTCTAATGCTATCAGCAATATCTTTAACAAGTAAATTTGGAATAATACTTGTGTAAAGACTTCCTGGGCCTAGAACTATAGCATCAGCCTCTTCTATAGCTCTAATAGCATCTTGAAGAGGTTTAGCATCTCTAGGTTCTATCATCAATTTTTTAATTCTAGAATTTTGCTTAATTGCTTCTTCTGGAATCTGAGACTCTCCTTCTATTACATTTCCATTTTCTAATTCTGCTACTAATTTCATATCTTCTAATGTTACAGGTAAAACCTTTCCTGTAACTGCAAGAACTGAACTCATTTTTTGAACTGCATCTTCAAAATTTTCACTTACTCCATCCATAGCAGCCAAAAATAAATTACCAAAGCTTTGATTTTTCAGTCTTCCATCTGTAAATCTATATTGAAGAAGTTCCTCCATTAAAGGTTCTGTATCTGCTAATGCTAGTATACAGTTTCTTATATCACCTGGAGGCAACATTCCCAAATCTTCTCTTAAAGCTCCTGATCCACCACCATCATCTGCAACAGTAACTATAGCAGTAATATTTGATGTATAGTATTTTAAGCCTCTAAGCATTGTAGATAATCCTGTTCCCCCACCAACTACTACAATTTTAGGCCCTTTTACTAATAATCTTTTTTCATATATTAAGTTTTCCATTTTCCTACTATCTATGGATAGGTGAATGTACCCTTTGTTAGTTAAAGCAATTATTGATTTCATACTTTCAACTACAGAAATATATATTACTAAAACTCCTGTTATATTTAGAAATATATAAAATATTTTGTAGTAAATATCATTCCAAAAATTCCAAAGAATAGCCATCTTTTAACTTTAACTCCAGGCTTTAGCCATTCTTTTATACTCATAGTTTCTTTGCTCCTTGGTGTACGTCCTCTTTAATATCTCTATGTTCTATAGAAATATTGTAATCCTTGCTTAATAATTTTTCATACAACTCATTTGCAATGGCAACAGACCTATGTCTTCCTCCTGTGCATCCTATTGATATAATAAGCTGCCTTTTTCCTTCCTTCTTATAATTAGGTATTAAAAATTCTAATAAGTCATCAACTCTTTTAATAAAGCCTTTTGTTTCCTCTTGTTCTAAAACATACTTCCTAACTGGCTCTTCGTTACCTGAATATGGCTTAAGCTCTGCTATATAAAATGGATTTGGTATAAATCTTACATCAAAAACCAAATCTGAATCTACTGGTATTCCATATTTGAATCCAAAACTTAGTATAGTCACAGAAAGTTGCTTTTGAGGTTGTTCTACATCTCCATAATTCTTTGTCATTTCTTCTCTTAAATCTTTAATAGCATATTTAGATGTATCAATTATTATATCCGCTCTATCCTTAACTTCTCTTAATCTATTTCTTTCTTCATTAATCCCTGTTATTATTCTGCTTCCTGGAGCCAATGGATGACTTCTTCTAGTTTCTTTAAATCTCTTAACTAAAATTTCATCAGAGGCATCTAAAAATAATATTTCATATTTGAAATCCTGATTTTTCAAATAATTTAAGCTTTCAAATAAATCATCAAAGAATATTCCACCTCTAATGTCTATAACTAAAGCTACCTTGCTTATTTTCCCTTGGCTTTGAACACATGCTTCTGCAAATTTAGGTATTAGCTTTGGTGGAAGGTTATCTACACAAAAGTATCCCATATCTTCAAGGCTTCTTGTTGCTTCTGTCTTACCTGCTCCTGATAATCCTGTAACTATTATAAATCTCATTATGCTACCTCCCTTTGATTATATTTCTTAACAACATTATATCATATTAGTTCTATTAATATAATAATTACACATTAAATACAATATTACTTATATAATATATACTACATATAATAACTTTTTTTATATTGTAAAAAAGGAGAAAAGCTTATACTTATCTCCTTATTCCTTACTTATTATCTCGTTTTTCTATTGAAACTTTTAATAGTTTACAAAATTCTAAATTTTGTTCCTTTGTTCCTAAGCTTACTCTTATCCATCCTGGCATATCTAATAAGTATCCTGGCCTTATTATATATCCATGCCTTAATAAAAATTCATGTATTGGCTTATCATCTCCATTAACATTAACCATTATAAAATTGGCTTCTGATTTTATATATTTAAGTCCCATTTTTTCAAACTCTGAAGATAATAATTCTCTTTGCTCCTTATTAAAGCTCTTAACTTTATTTATAAATTCATCATCTTCTATTGCAACAACAGCTGCTTTTTGAGCAAATAAATTTACATCAAAAGAATTTATAACTCTATTCATATAATCCACTATTTCTTCATTAGCTATTCCATATCCAAATCTTAAAGCTGCTAGCCCATAAGCCTTGGATAAAGTTTTTAAAATTATCATATTTGGATATGATTTTATAAGTTCTAGTGAGTTTGGATATTCTTCTGAAGTAACATATTCAGCATAAGCTTCATCCATAACTATTATTACATCTTTAGGAATTCTATTTAATACAGCATTTAACTCTGCCTTTGTAAATATTCCACCTGTAGGATTATTAGGATTGCAAAACCAAATTATTTTAGTTTTTTCAGTTATAGCTTCTACCATAGCCTCTAAATCCAATCCATTATTTTTTAGAGGAATCTTTATAGCTTTAGCTCCCATTAGTTTTGTATTGCTTTCATATCTTGGGAAAGTTATTTCAGCCATTATACTTTCATCTTCTTTATCTAAAAAGACTTCACAAATTACATTTATTAGAGAATCTGATCCTGCCCCACAGAATATCATATCCCTATCTATATTTAACTTTTTACTTAAAGCTTCTTTAAAATCAAAAGAAGATGCATCTGGATACATATTCATCTCATTAACTAAATTACCCACAGCTTCCTTAACTTTTTCTGAAGTTCCTAATGGATTCTCATTAGAAGCAAGTTTAACAACTTTATCTATACCATACTCCCTTTTAACTTCATCTATTGGCTTTCCTGCTACATACTTTTCTAAGCTTTTTACTTCTTCTCTCACTTTACATTCCATATTACATCGAACTATTGCATAAATATTAAATGAATAATTTTCATGTAATTAAATATGAATTCCTAAAAATATATTTAATTAGAAACTCTGCAAGAACTTCTACCTTAATTCTACATTCTTTATTATTCATTTTCATTTATCTTTAGCTCTTCCCCCTTATTAATTAATTATTTATTGCTTAAATTAATTATATATAAGTTTAAAAGAAGTTTCTACTATTACTTTTCAAAGATATTTCCAATGCTTCCAAGGATACTTCCTTCATCAACGGATTTACCCATATTTTGTGGCGCTGATGAATATACTCTTGAAGCAAGCTTACTAAATGGTAAACTTTGAATCCATACTTCTCCTGGTCCTGTTAAAGTGGCAAAGAATAATCCCTCTCCTCCAAATACAGCATTTTTAATTCCACCCACAAATTCAATATCATAATGAACATTTTGTGTCATTGCAACTAAACACCCTGTATCTATTTTTATAGTTTCTCCAGGATTTAAACTCTTTTTTACTATAGTTCCTCCAGCATGTATAAATGCTAATCCATCCCCTTCTAGTTTTTGTAGTATAAAACCTTCACCCCCAAAAAAACCTGTTCCAAGCTTCTTTGTAAATTCTATTCCTATACTTATTCCCTTTGCACAACATAAGAAAGAATCCTTTTGACATATAAGTTTTCCTCTATAATTTCTTAAATCCATAGCTAATATTTTTCCTGGATATGGAGATGCAAAAGCTACCTTTTGCTTAAGCATACCTGTATTGGTAAATGAAGTCATAAAAAGACTTTCACCAGTTATAACTCTTTTGGCTGCACTTCCTAGCATCCCAAAGAAGCCTCCTCCTTTAGATCTTTCACTACCATCCCCAAATATGGCATCCATAGTTATATTATTATCCATCATCATCATTGCTCCTGCTTCTGCCACTACAGTTTCTCTTGGGTCTAGTTCAATTTCTACATATTGCATTTCATTACCATAAATTTCATAGTCAATTTCGTGAACCATTATTATATTCCTCCTAAAATAGTAATTAATTATTATTGTGGAATTTAACCATATCAATCATGATTAATAATCCAACAAAAAATACAGTATAATTTTCATCTATAACTTCCAGAAAATATCTATCCCTACCAAAAGAAAACTCCTTACTTATTGTCCCTAAAGTAATTCCATCTTTTTTAATTTCATAATTTCTTCCTAATATACTAGAACTACTCATATTCATAATGCCAACAGAACCAGTTATATTGTATTCAGGTACCATAAGTTCTTTCTTTATAGTTGCTATTTCTCGCATATCTTGATCATAAGCTATATACTTATGACTTCCAATCCTAACTTGTTGTCTCATATATAATACCTTTCTATTATTAGAGTCATAAATACTGATATTTTTTCCTATATCAAATTTATCTGCCTCTGATATAAAGATATTATTTCCCTGCTCATCATATACATCAAATTTAGCTCCTAGTGCAAATAATCTCTCTTTAATGTAAAACTTTCTCATAAACCTCTCCTTTTATAGTTTTATTTAACATTAAATAAAGTATATTATACCATTTTATATTTGTCAATTATTTACTCATTATTTTTTTTATATATTTCTAAAAAATAAAAAGGAAACTTAATTTAAATTAAATTTCCTTTTTAGTATGATTTTCATTTTTCATCTTCGCCTATAATTCTAACCTCTGGATGTAAATCAACACCAAATTGTTGCTTTACCTCATATTGTATATGGGCTATTAAATCTAATATATCCTTTGCAGTAGCATTATTCTTATTTATTACAAAACCTGAGTGTTTTTCTGATACTGCTGCTCCACCTATGCTGTAACCTTTTAATCCTGCATCTTGAATAAGTTTTCCAGCATAGTAACCTGTTGGCCTTTTAAAAGTACTTCCCGCTGAAGGGTATTCAAGTGGTTGTTTAGACTCTCTTTTACATGTAAGGTCTTCAACTATCTCTTTTATCTTTCCTACTTCTCCATAGGTTAATTTAAATTTCGCTGATAAAACTATATAATTTTTTTTCATTATTATTGAAGATCTATAACCTAGTTCTAATTCTTCTCTTGATAAAATTTTAATTTCTCCATCATTATCAATAACTTCTGCACTTTCAATAACATGTGAAACTTCTCCATCATAAGCACCTGCATTCATAAATACAGCACCACCTACAGTTCCTGGTATACCACAAGCAAATTCAAATCCTGTTAAAGAATTTTTAATAGCTTCACTAGAAACATCTTTAAGCATAGCTCCACATTCTGCTTCTATAGTTTCATTAAATACTCTAATATTTTTAACTTTATTTAATTTTATAACTACACCCTTTATTCCACCGTCTTTTACTAATAAATTTGATCCATTCCCAACTATAAAATAAGGTATGTTATTTTCTTTACATATTTTTATACTTTTTATAACTTGTTCTTTATTTTCAGGAATTAAAAGGATGTCTGCTGGTCCACCAACTCTAAAATGAACATAATTCTTCATTTCAGCATCAAGTATAACATCTTCTCTTTTATAAAACCTTTTAAATAATCCCTCAAATATTTTATATTGATTCATACCTAACTCCTTACAAATAATCTACTAATTATCTAGATATAGTTTAAGTAACACTTAAATCTTTATATTTCTTTATACTCGTACTTTATGCCTTAAAATAGTATAAATTAAAAATTATCAATAAACAACCCATTACAAGTATATTTATATATATTAATGCATTTGTAACTATTTTGTTACTTTTTACTCTGTGTATTAAAATAATCAATTATACTATTTGCAGCTTTTTTATCTATACTTTCAGTCTCTAACAATTCATCATATGTAGCTTTTCTTATATTTTCTACACTTCCAAACTTCATTAATAAATTTCGTCTTCTTTTTTCTCCAACATTAGGTATATCTTCTAATATTGAATGTAAAGTTCTTTTATCTCTAAGAGTCCTATGATAAGTAATGGCAAATCTATGAACCTCATCCTGTATCCTTCTAATCATCTGCATTAAGTTAGAATTTCTATTAATTATAAGTTCTTCATTATTATATATAATTCCTCTTGTTTGATGCTTATCATCTTTAACTAACCCACAAACAGGAATGCTTATATTAAGCTTATCTAAAACCTCAAGAGCTACATTTACCTGCCCCTTACCTCCATCCATCATTATTAAATCAGGGAAGCTAGAAAACTTTCCATTAGAAAAATTAAGTTGTCTCTCTTGTATCTTTTGTATTTCTTCAAGTCCATGAATAAATCTTCTTTCTAATATTTCTCTCATGCTATCATAATCATTAGCACCTTTAACTGACCTTATCTTAAATCTTCTATAGTCGCTATTTTTTGCTCTTCCTTCTTCAAATACCACCATTGTTCCAACAGAATCTACACCTTGAATATTTGAAATATCATAAGATTCAATTCTAAAAGGTGCCTCTTCTAAATCCAATAAATCTCTTAATTCATCAAGAGTAATCCTATTAAGTTCTTTTTCTTTAAAGAACTTATCTTTAAATTGCTCTAGTGTAATTTTAGCATTATTTTTCACCATTTCTAGCATATCTTTCTTTTGACCCTTTTGTGGTACTTTAACCCATGCTTTAGCTCCCCTTTTAATAGTAAGAAAATCTTCAATAAGCTCGCAGTCTTCTATCTCTGGCAAATATATAGTTTTAGGAATCTTTGCAGTACCTCCATAAAATGAAGTAATAAAATCTTCTAAAACTTCACTTACTTTATCATCAGCTGTATTTTTAAATATAAAGTGTTCACGACCAATTATTTTACCATCCCTTGAGAAGAACACTTGGATACAACTATCAATTTCATCTTTATATATATTAATGAAGTCTTCATCGCCTTCCATAGTCTTAAATATTTTTTGCTTCTCTACTATTGAATCTATAGCTAGAATCTTATCTCTAAATTTTGCTGCTTCTTCAAACTCTAAATTCTTAGATGCTTCTTCCATTTTATGCTTTAATGAATTAACAATAGTTTTATCTCTACCATTAAGTATATCCATAATATCATTAATCATTTCAGCATATTCTTCTTTTTTTAAATATCCAGCACAAGGTGCTACACATTTTTTAATATGATAATTTAAACAAGGTCTAACCTTATCACCATTTTCCTTAATTAATAATTTACAAGTTCTTATAGGGAAAATCTTATTAATTAAATTTATAGTTTCATAGACTGCAGTAGCATTAGTATAAGGTCCAAAATACTTTGCTCCATCCTTTGCATACTTCCTAGTTACAAAGACCCTTGGGAAGTCATCATTTATAGTAATCTTTATAAATGGATAAAATTTATCATCCTTCAAAGCTATATTATATCTTGGACTATACTTCTTAATTAAATTGCATTCTAATATTAATGCTTCCATCTCTGAATCTGTAACTATATACTCAAACTCTGAAATATTTTTAACCATTACTTTAACTTTTTCAGAATGGTTTTTAGAATTCTGAAAATAGCTTCTTACTCTATTCTTGAGTATCTTGGCTTTTCCTACATATATAATTTCACCAAGAGAATTTTTCATTATATAAACACCTGGTTTTTCCGGTAGATTTTTTAAATGATATTCAAAGTCAAACATTTATTATTCTCCTTAACTTCCACTATGTAATATAAATTTTATCACTAGTAAAAATATTTGCAATTAGCAATAGAAAAAAGAATATAAATATTATTGATTATCTTAGATTTCCTCCAAGTTATCTTCTTATACTATTCATATCCTTCTAAAATTAATGTAATATCTTCTTATTAAAATATCAAAAGTTAATAAACTTCTTAATCTTTATCATTTTTATACTTAAAAATATTTTTAAAATGGTGAGTTAAATTCCTCAAATTTTGGCCAATTACTATCTTCAGTTTCTACTTCAATATTATTATAATTAAAATCCCAAGGAATATCTAAAGAACTCCAGTGTATTCCTCCTCGCTGATCTTTAACAAAAGGTTTTGTAACCTTATAGTAAACTAAAGCATGCTTATTTCCCTTAATATAATATCCATGTGCACATCCTGAAGGAATATATATTAAATTTTTATTATCTTCATTTAAATCTATTAATGTATACTTACCAAAGGTCTTAGAATCCTTTCTTAAGTCTACCACCACATCTTGAATTTCCCCTATTATGCAAGTAATTAGTTTATCATGCTCTTCAGGAGGTAGTTGAAAATGAATTCCCCTTACTACTCCTGGCTTTGCAATAGCATAATATTCTTCCTTAAACTCTGTACTTAATCCATATATATTAAATTGAGTATCATTAAAAACCTTAATTAAATCACAAGTACTTTCCATAAGTACAGTTGGAGTTATTAAGTAGCATCCTTCTACCTCTAATTTTTTCACCCTAAACATAATTAATCTCCTTTTATCCTAAAAGTTATAAAAATAGTTATATTTTAATATATGAATTAATATTTAAAGAGTGAATAATGAAAAAAGGAATGAGATAAATATTGTATTCCTTGCCACCTCACATTTGCTCCAAGCCAAACTCATACAATATTTATCTCATTCTACACTTGTTATTTTTTTCAAGTTTATTACTTTTCTAATACAGCAGCTCTTACAACTTTTGATGCGATATTTGCAGCTGAGCCAGCGCCATTTTCACCTTCTTCTACTATTACTGCTACTGCAATTTGTGGATCATTTATTGGTGCAACAGAAATAAACCAACCATGGGGTATTCCTTCTGAACCATCTTCCTTCATATAATCTGCTGTACCAGTTTTACCTCCAGCATTAGTTCCTTCAAAAGATGGCCATCTATAAATATTATTTGAAACTAAATATCCCATATATTCTTTTATAGTATTAGCAACATCTGCTGATATTACATTTTCCCTTAATGCTTTATTAGGTATTTCTTTCACAGTATTTCCATCTTTATCAACAACCTTGTTTACTAATTTAGGTTGCATTAAAACACCATCATTAGCAACTGTTGAAGCAACTATTGCCATTTGTATAGGAGTTGATAATACACTTCCTTGGCCTATTCCACTTTGAGCTATATTTCCCATTTCTTCTTCTTTTAAAGTAGGAAAATTACTTTGAGGTATAGATAATCCAACTCCATTTATTCTTGAATTAAATCCAAATCTTTCTGCTACTTCCTTAAGCTTAGCATTTCCCATATCCATAGCTAATGTTCCAAACACAAAATTACTTGAAACCCTGTATGCCATTTGTAAACTTAAATCTCCGTGTACTTGATTCATATAATTGCTTAATGATGTTCCATCTGGAAATACTATCTTCCCAGTGTCATGGAAGGTTTCATTGACTATATCGGGGTTATTTTCCAAAGCAGCTGCTAAAGTTACTGTCTTAAATACAGATCCTGGTGGGTACTTACCATCTATAGCTCTATTTAATAACTTACTTTCTTTATCTACTCCTGAATTGGCTTCTTCTATCACCTGCTCTAAATTATTAGGATCATATGTTGGCTTAGACACCATTGCAAGTATTTCCCCTGTTTTAGGGTTAATCGCTACAACTGCTCCTTTTAGATTTCCCATAGCATCATAGGCAGCCTTTTGTATATTATAATCTAACGTTGTTACTACTCCATTACCAATTTTCTCTTCATCTCTATTTTCAAAAGCACTTTTTAAATCAAAATTATTAATAAAGCTTCTTATTCCATTAGAAAACCCATTATATCTGGATAATTCACTGTCAAATTCATCTTCTAATCCTGTTATCCCAAACCTTTCATCTATGTATCCTAATGCGTGAACATATAAATCTCCATTAATATACTCTCTACTTTGATTAAACTTATCTATTCTTATACTATTAGTTAAAGGATTTCCGTCTCTATCATAAATTGTTCCTCTTAAAACTTCATTCCTCTTTGCCCAAAGTCTTTTATTCCCTGAATCACTTGCTATATCAGGACCTTTGAAAACTTGGAAATAGGCTATATATGATATCAAGGCTATAAAACAAAAAAGAAATATAACCATAATATTTCTTACACTTTTTGATAATTGGTTCATAAAATCCTCCTTGCACATAAAAGCTTAATAAAATTTAATATAAAATTAGAGGCTATTATCACAGCTTCTTTATATTATACACTAAAATTATTGCCTATACCTTAAATCTTCTAATATTTTATTTCATCTTTTCTACTAAAGTCCTAAAATTAAACTTCATATTCTAAAGTGCTGTGTCACAATTTAAAATGGAGCTATTGCCACAGCTCCATTCTAATATTCTTCTGAAATTTTTTGTAAAATACCTAAAGCAAAAAACATTGTTAACATTGAACTTCCACCATAGCTTATAAGAGGTAAAGTTATACCTGTTAATGGTATTACTGTGAAGATTCCACCTACAATAACTAAAGTTTGACATGCTATCATAGTACTAAAACCTACGGCAGCTAAAAGACTAAATCTGTCTTTAGTTAAAAAAGCTATTCTTATACCTCTATAAAATAATAAGAAGTATAATATCATTAATCCAACTGCAAATATTATCCCAAATTCTTCACAAATAACAGCAAAGATAAAGTCGGTCTGTGCTTCCGGTATGGATACCAGCTCGATTCCCATACCATGACCTGTAAGGCCGGCCGAGCCAAGAGCAAGCAAGGCCATATACAGCTGATGCCCCTCTCCATTGATATCTGTTTCCGGATTCAGC
>OGCQ01002817.1_pt1 | contig 16909 bp, 14 predicted proteins | sample 1570161 | NCBI WGS metagenome assembly OGCQ01 (sample SAMEA4384402, study PRJEB24528) | human gut metagenome
GGCTATCATTGTAGCTGTACTTGACTGCGCTATCGCAGCTGTCAAGGAGATTGGGAAATGAGATGAAATAACAACAGACGGGAGGTGATAAAAATGCTTTATATAAAATAGCCACTTTCTATTGACATTTGTGTCTGAAAATGGTATAATATATATGTATTAAAGTGTCGATAAGATAAGTTTGGTGTTTTATTACAGAATATCATTGATTATTTTGTCAACTTTGACCTACTACACTGGTGCAAATTAGCACTAGTCTAAAACTTCGTAACCTATGCCCTTAATGTTTGATGCCTACTACACTGGTGCAAATTAGCACTAGTCTAAAACTAGAACATATCTCGGTTGATCCAACCCTTTCTACTACACTGGTGCAAATTAGCACTAGTCTAAAACCAGCCGTCCTAATAAGTCTAAATGTTGACACTACTACACTGGTGCAAATTAGCACTAGTCTAAAACGAATATCAGACAATATTATCGAGATTATGGCTACTACACTGGTGCAAATTTGCACTAGTCTAAAACTCAGGATATCTTTCAACACAACACCGTTTTCTACTACACTAGTGCAAATTTGCACTAGTCTAAAACTCGTCGCGTGTAGCCCTTTCAATCTTTTTCTACTACACTGGTGCGAATTTGCACTAGTCTAAAACGAAAAACAATAGTCAGGAATTGCATTGCTACTACACTGGTGTGAATTTGCACCAATTGGCAAAGTCTAACATCAAAAACAACAAATAAAAAATCCCTTAACGCTCAATGCGCTAAGGGATAACTAATATAAGGAGTGATATTTATGGCAAAAAAGAATAAAATGAAGCCTAGAGAGCTGCGTGAGGCTCAGAAAAAAGCCAGACAGCTCAAAGCGGCTGAGATAAATAATAACGCTGCTCCTGCAATCGCTGCCATGCCTGCTGCAGAGGTCATTGCACCTGCGGCAGAGAAGAAAAAATCCTCCGTAAAGGCGGCAGGAATGAAGTCTATTCTTGTCAGCGAAAATAAAATGTACATAACCTCTTTCGGCAAGGGCAATTCTGCTGTGCTTGAATATGAGGTGGATAATAATGACTACAACCAAACTCAGCTTTCTTCAAAGGACAACAGCAATATCCAGCTTGGTGGTGTAAACGAAGTAAACATCACTTTTTCAAGCAAGCATGGCTTTGAGAGCGGAGTGGAAATAAACACTTCAAACCCTACTCACAGAAGCGGTGAAAGCTCGCCTGTAAGAGGGGATATGCTGGGGCTTAAATCGGAGCTTGAAAAGCGCTTTTTCGGCAAAACTTTTGATGATAATATACATATCCAGCTTATTTACAACATTCTGGATATCGAAAAGATACTTGCGGTGTATGTAACGAATATCGTTTATGCGCTGAACAATATGCTCGGTGTAAAGGGTTCAGAAAGTCATGACGATTTTATTGGGTATCTTTCCACAAATAATATTTATGATGTTTTTATTGACCCTGATAACAGCAGTTTATCTGATGATAAGAAAGCGAATGTCAGAAAAAGCCTTAGCAAGTTCAATGCCCTGCTGAAAACTAAGCGCCTTGGCTATTTCGGTCTTGAAGAGCCAAAGACGAAAGATAATAGAGTTTCGCAAGCTTACAAAAAGCGTGTTTATCATATGCTTGCAATTGTGGGTCAGATAAGACAGTGTGTTTTTCATGATAAATCGGGTGCAAAAAGATTTGACCTTTACAGTTTTATTAACAATATTGATCCCGAATACAGAGACACTCTTGACTATCTTGTTGAGGAACGCTTAAAGTCCATAAACAAGGACTTTATCGAGGACAACAAGGTCAATATCAGCTTGCTTATTGATATGATGAAAGGCTATGAGGCTGATGATATCATACGCCTTTATTACGATTTCATTGTGCTTAAATCTCAGAAAAATCTCGGTTTTTCTATCAAAAAGCTTCGTGAGAAAATGCTGGACGAATACGGCTTCAGATTTAAGGACAAGCAATATGACTCTGTGCGCTCAAAGATGTACAAGCTTATGGATTTTCTGCTTTTCTGCAACTACTACAGAAATGACATTGCCGCAGGCGAATCTCTTGTGCGCAAACTGCGTTTTTCAATGACCGATGATGAAAAAGAGGGGATATATGCTGATGAAGCGGCAAAGCTTTGGGGCAAATTCAGGAATGATTTTGAAAATATCGCCGACCACATGAACGGTGACGTTATCAAGGAGCTTGGCAAGGCTGACATGGATTTTGATGAGAAAATTCTTGACAGCGAAAAGAAGAATGCGTCTGACCTTTTGTATTTCTCCAAAATGATATATATGCTCACATATTTTCTTGACGGCAAGGAGATAAACGACCTTCTTACAACGCTTATCAGCAAGTTTGATAACATCAAGGAGTTTTTGAAGATAATGAAAAGCTCTGCTGTTGATGTTGAGTGTGAACTTACGGCGGGCTACAAGCTGTTCAATGACAGCCAGAGGATAACCAACGAGCTTTTTATCGTAAAGAACATTGCTTCCATGAGAAAGCCTGCGGCTTCGGCGAAGCTTACGATGTTCCGTGACGCACTGACTATACTCGGTATAGACGACAAGATCACGGACGATAGGATAAGCGGGATTCTAAAACTTAAAGAAAAAGGCAAGGGCATACATGGCCTGAGAAATTTCATAACAAACAATGTTATCGAGTCCTCTCGGTTTGTATACCTTATCAAGTATGCGAACGCTCAGAAGATAAGAGAAGTGGCTAAGAATGAGAAAGTTGTCATGTTTGTTCTTGGGGGTATCCCTGACACGCAGATAGAGCGTTATTACAAGAGTTGTGTGGAATTTCCTGACATGAACAGTTCTTTGGGAGTAAAGCGCAGTGAGCTTGCGAGAATGATAAAGAACATCAGCTTTGATGATTTCAAAAATGTGAAACAGCAGGCAAAGGGCAGAGAAAACGTGGCTAAGGAGAGGGCAAAGGCTGTTATCGGGCTTTATCTTACGGTCATGTATCTGCTGGTGAAAAATCTTGTGAATGTCAATGCAAGGTATGTTATTGCGATACACTGCCTTGAACGTGATTTTGGGCTGTATAAGGAGATAATTCCTGAGTTGGCTTCAAAGAACTTGAAAAATGACTACAGGATACTTTCACAGACGCTTTGTGAACTTTGTGATAAGTCGCCGAATTTGTTCTTGAAAAAGAACGAGCGGCTGCGCAAGTGCGTTGAAGTTGATATCAATAATGCAGACAGCAGCATGACAAGAAAATACCGCAACTGTATTGCTCATCTTACTGTAGTTCGTGAACTGAAAGAATACATAGGAGATATTTGTACAGTGGATTCTTACTTCTCCATTTATCATTATGTTATGCAGCGCTGTATCACGAAAAGGGAAAATGACACAAAGCAAGAAGAGAAAATAAAGTATGAGGACGATCTTTTAAAAAATCACGGCTATACGAAAGACTTTGTAAAGGCTCTCAACTCGCCGTTTGGATACAACATTCCGAGGTTTAAAAATCTTTCAATTGAGCAGTTGTTTGACAGAAATGAATATCTTACTGAAAAGTAGCGTGGTGTAGATACCGCCGCTCTCTTGGGGGACAGGAGGTGGCGGTGATATTCATTCTTGTAAAAGACGTGGTGGATATTCTGTTTGATTTGTTTTTTGGAAAGAAGAAGTAGGACAAGTGAAAATCAGAGCGCTGTATGCAATGTGATGCGGATATCTACAAACGCTTAGCAGCATAAAGCTGATGAAGCTCCTTAAAAAGCTGAATATTTTTCGATTTTCTACCTCACCAGCGTCATTAGGGGAATAGTCCCAATCGTCTGTAGAAGCGATAACAACAGTATCGTTCTTAAAGTCAACTATAGCGCCAACACCATATGTAGTGATAAGCTGAGTTTTTCTTATATCTCCAACGGAGATCTTTTTGTTTGAATATGTTGATATGCCATTCTTCTGCATAATCTCTTATTCTAGGCTCGATACTTTCGACACGTTCAAGCATGGTTCGTTTTATCTGCTCTATATCTTTATCATCAGCAGTTTTTCGACGATGGCAGCAAAAATCCTGCTCTGACACAGAAAATCGTGGACAGCGTATCGAGGCTTTCTGAGAAGGATCAGAAACTTGTCCTGGAGATTTCGGAGAGGTTGGGAAAAGATTGAATCGATAAAGTGCCTTAATGCTAGTCATAAGGCACTTTTGCTATGTGGAGCATACAAAAAAAAGAGTTACGCTTTTCGGTTCTGTGAAGCACTTATAAGTACACCCACTCTTAAATCAGGCAATAGACCATATTCGATGAATATAAAATAACGCAACATGAGGCTATGTCTCCGAAACTATTAATGGAGGCATAGCTATTTTTTCTCTTGAAATAATCTCTCCGATGTGGTATAATGATAACTGATACATAAAGCATGACCAGTCGTGAGGTGAGTGTAATGAATATCGCTATTTGTGATGATGAACAGGTATTCTTAAGACAACTGCACAGAAAAATTGCTGACCTTAAAATTCCAGACTGCCAGATTCACGAATTTTCAAGCGGTAAAGAACTGTTAAGCTCTTTTATTAAGGGTATGTATGAGGTCATTATCCTCGATGTGGAAATGCCTGAGCTGAACGGTTTACAGACAGCCGAAAAAATCAGACAAACAGATAAATCAGTAATTATTTCTTTTCTGACGAATTATGCTGAGTTTGCAGTACAGGGGTATGAGGTCAATGCTTTTCGATACATTTTGAAAAATCAACCCGATTATTTATACACGCAACAACTATCTTCTATTTTTGATGAATGTGAGCAGCGATTCAGAACCTACAAATTCAGCAACAGGAACTTGTCTTTCAAATTCAGACTGATTGATATATTGTATTTTGAGGGACACAAGAGAAAGGTGGTCATATTTACTTCTACAGGCGAATTGGAGTACGGTGGCGATTTTACAGAGGTTTGCAGTGAACTGCTGAAATACAACTTTATAATCGTAAATAAGGGACTGCTTATCAACCTTGAACATATCCAGAATATCAGTAAAAATGATATTATTATGTCAAACGGAAGAAAAATCCCCATTGGAAGAACTTATAAAGATGATGTGGTATCACGCTATCTTGATTTTGCCACAAGGAGATGATTGTCTTGCCTGTACTTCTTCAAAACATTATTGAAATAGCCAATGTAGCAGTAGAAATACTTTTGATATTTCTTTATCTTTCATTACTTAGCAAAAGAAAAATTGATAAACTACCCTTGGTTTTTTCGTACCTTATAGCTACAGCTTTTCTTTCTGCGGTCGTTCTATTAAGTGATAATATCTTCCTTAATCTTGTATTAACTACAGTTTTGATTTCACTAATATCGTTCTTATGCTTTGATGATACCATTAAGCATAGAATATTTTGGATCGCAATATATCTGCTGATAATATCTGTATCAGAACCGATTGTTATAGGAATACTGTGTATTGCCAATATGGGAACTCCCGAAGATTTCTTACAATCAGGTTTAGGACGTTATCTCGGAATGATAGGAACTGATCTTATCTACCTTTGGCTTATAGGAATGATGCACCGTATCATTAACAAACGAATCCGTGATTTGCCTATTAAGTATTGGATTTTAATAATTACAATTCCGATTATAAGTATTTTTCTTTTGCAGACGATGCTTGACAGCTTTACTGTAAAAGATTCTCTCAACTATATTTCTTTAAGTATTTCCCTAATTGGTATTATCTTTATTAATATTTCAATGTTCAACTTTTTTGAAAGCTATGAAGATAAGATAAAACTAAAATATCTTGAAACTTTGAAACAGCAGGAACAGGAGAATTATAAGCTCCTTGCATTATCCCATAAACAAGTAAAAGAACTTAAGCATGATATTGAAAATCAGTTTTCTGTTTTGAATGGCTTAATGAAATCGGGAGACAATGCTGCTGCTATGCAGTATCTTGATAAACTGAATTCATATGTGCGGACTGCTAATCGTATTTGTTATACGGGAAATAATGTCATTGATTCTATTGTAAACATAAAAGGCTCACTTGCTCAGACATATGGAATTGAGTTTATCTGTAAGGTCAACATTATAACAAGTATCAAAGCTGATGAATTGGAACTATGTCGTATTATAGGGAATGGACTGGATAATGCGATTGAAGGCTGCCAAAGGGTAGATGTACAGAATAAGCATATCTGCTTCAGTATCAGCGAAGATCGTGAAAAGCTTATGATTGTTATATCCAATACATCTGATGAAGTAGATACAACAGCATTATCATCTACGAAAAAAGAAAAGGGACTTCACGGTATCGGTATCAGCAGCATAAAATCATCGGTTGAGCGTTTGGACGGTCTTGTAAAATTTGATTATGCGGACGGAATTTTTAAGCTCAATATTATGGTTCAGAATTGTTTGCCAGTCTAACAAAAATGCATTTGGGGACATAAAACCGACAGTTGGGGACACTTACAGCACTTTTTGAGTAAACCTACTTGGAAAATTTACCTGCGTGTGCTATGATTTTTGCAGGAAGTGATTCAGAAATGATTTCAAAACTTGCAAAAAGCATAGCACACTTTTTTGTGGTTCAGAACATAACGGAAGAATCCAAAGAGGTGATCTACGCATATGGAATGGAGCTGCTGATCTCTGATGTGCTGAATACCATTATCGTCCTGCTGATTGCTCTGTTTTCCCATACGCTGCCTGCGGTTGTTGTATTCATAGCCGTATTTATGGGGTTGAGACAGTTTGTAGGTGGGTTTCACGCTAACAGTCATCTTAGTTGTATGTTCACGCTTGTCATGGTGATGATGGTTTTCTCTTACGGCATTTGCAATGTAAGCGGACATATTACGCCAATATTCAGCATCAGTTTCATAATGATAGCATTACCAATCATTCTATGTATTGCTCCCGTTCCGCATCCGAATAAACCGATGTCAGAGGAAAAGAGTGTCAAGCTAAGGAAAAGAAGCTGCATCTTAGCTGTTACCCTATCCGTTGTCACGATTGCACTGCTTGTATTCCAATATCAAAAACTAAGCCTTTATGTATCAAGCGGAATGCTGCTGTCAGCAATCATGGCACTGCTCGGTCACTTTTTGAATCGGGGTGATAACAGTAAACGATGATAAGGAAAGAGAAAAACGGAGTATTTTGGCGATTGTAATTCTTGCTCTTGTAAGGCTGGTGCTGTATATCTCAAATGGCAGCGTTTGCGGTATTACGTTTTATCAACCGAAAGAGCCTGACTTATCTGAACTGTTTGAAAGGAGGGATTTGTAATGAAAAAGCTGATGAGCATAGCAAAGAAGGCTTCTACGGCACTGGCGGCTCTTGCGCTGGTGGTAGCTACCACATCAGTTCCGAGTGCTTGCTTCCATTGGTTCGCACAACCTGTAGAGCCAGAAGAGCTGAGAAACTATGTAAACAAGAAATAATTGGCAACTGTGTGTTGCAGAAAGGTGGTATGAAATGGTTAAGAATAAGATTTTGAAACGTATCGTGGCAGGTCTTAGCTGTATTGCGTTATCTACAACTATGCTTACGAGTTTACCTGCTTTTGCCGATGATTATGTTGACGAATATCAATATTACTCAACGTTAGATCCTAATGGTGAAGAGTACCAAGAATGGAAATCAAATCTGGCAAGTTCTGCTGTAAGTGTTCCCCAAAATAGAATGCTTAAAAGTATTCTCAAAAATAATACTTTAATAGCAAATGACTACATTGAGTTCAACACTGCAAGTAATGGTCACTATACTATTGGTACAATAGGAGGAAACCCTAACAGTTCAACTGATGATAATAAAAAGATGCTTTTCGGTCATCCGGGTGGAGGAACATCAAAAACAACAATTGTTGTTGGTGAAAGCATAAATGAGTTTACATCATCAAATGTAACTTATGATGCTGATGGTTCTAAAAGTGTTTCCAAAGCTTCTTATGATGGTGTTGATGTCACACAAGAACTATCTATTATTGAGAATTCGGCGACTGGACGAGATGATGTTGTTAAGATTAAGTATATCGTCAAAAATGATACAGAATACGCCAAACAAGTGGGCATAAGAATTATGATGGACACTATGCTCGGTGGTAATGATGCTGCGCCATTCAGAGTAAACGGATCTGATGTAACAACTGAAACCGTATATTCAGGTTCTAATATTCCGCAAATATGGCAAGCCTTTGATTCCGCAACTAATCCCGGTGTAGTAGCACAAGGTACATTCTACAAATCGGGAGACAGAAAACCTGATAAAGTACAATTTACTAATTGGGGAAATGTAACAAGTACGCTATGGGATTATGTGACTCAGCCAGGACGATCTAATGGAGATAGTGCAGTATCCATCACATGGAACAAAGATACTTTCACCAGTGGTGAAACACGAGAATTTGTTACCTATTATGGATTGAGTGAGTTAGAACAGAATTTAATTCCTCCGTTAGCATTAAGTGTATACGCTGATAATAAGGTTAGTATTTCCAATTTTAATTATGATGATATAAATGCAAATGTATATTTGGATAATATTGGAGATGGCGATGCGACAGATGTATCGATAAAAATCACTGCTGATAACCTTGAACCAAAGTATGGAACCTCACTTACACACAATTATTCGGTAATAAAGCCAAGTAAAAGCTATTTAATTCCTTTGAAATTTATAGTTCCAACAGATTCAAAACATAATTCTGATATAAATGCAAAATTGGATTTTGAATTATCATACAAAGTTGCCAAGACCGGTGATACAGAAGTAAAGCGAATAACCAAAAACATAACAATTCCTAAATTGAAAAGAGCCGTTGTAGTAGTACCGGGAATAATGGGAATAGATCTTGCAAAAACATCAAATGATGAAAGTGTATGGGGATCTTGGATTGAACAGCCAAGTAACTTTGATGATGTTAAAAAAATTCACAATGCGTTCCAGTCGCTCAAATGCGATTACTACGGTAATAGTAATATTGAATTATATCCTGTTAATAATTATGGATATGATGATACTTATAAAGGAATAATTGAATCACTAAATAATGATACTGATATTTCTGATAAGTATGATATCTTATTTTTCCCGTATGATTGGAGAATGGGAGCGCAAATAACGGCTAATAATCTTCATGATCTTATTAGTGATTATAATGAGGTAGTTTTTGTTGCACATAGTATGGGTGGTATTGTTACAGAAAAATACATTTCGGAATATGGTGCTGATAATATTTCTAAACAAATAACTGCCGGAACACCATTTTGGGGTGCGCCAACGATGCTTTGCGTTTTAAGCACTGGTGATTTATCATATATCATAGGAGGACTCGGGGTAGCAGAATCATTATTTACTTCATTTGAACTTCCAAGTGTTTTGGTGAATTTAGGCAGTTGTTATGATTTGTTGCCAAATAAAGATTATACAGATGACTGGCAGTGGATATATTCATATAAACGAACTTATGATCATTGGTATGATTATTTTATAGATAACGGCAATTTTACGTATTTTACATTTGACGAATTTGATGAGCTGATTTCTGATGATTATAATAATTATCTTTGGATAGATGGAAAATATAACCATAGCCGCATAAAAATATCCCAAAACAATACTAATAATCTGAAAAGAATAGCATTAGTAGGAAGTAATAGAAATACCATTTCAACTATTCAACATTGTCCTGGCGATAGAGGATTGCAATTCGTTCCAGAATATGGTATTGGCGATAGTGTAGTTCCAATTGAAAGTGCAACAATGAATTTTAATCACGATCTTTTGGATATAAAAATCTTTGATCAAGATCATATGGGGTTAATACAGAGTCAGGAATGCATAGATGAGATATTAAAAAACATAAAAGATACAAAATCATTTATGAAGCTGCCCATGAGAACAAAAATGGCAAATAACAATCTTACATCTAATGCCATAGAAGAAACCAAGACACTTTCAAATAAGCTTGCTATTTCAGGTTATTTTGATTTATTCTTTTCAAACGAAACCTGTTCATATTATTACACAAATTCAGAGGTTCATGAAGGGAATAATTTTAAATTTGACCCTTTAACATCAGTTGGCAATCCGATTTTACTGGCTCAATTTGCTGATGATAATTATGATTGTAAAATCAATTCACTTGCTGATCAAAACACTGATATTATGTGCAATATTGATGGAAACATCTATTTGTATACCAATATCTCTGTGAATAGTGGATCTGTATTATTCTTAAATTTATCAGATGGTTCATTTTTTATTAACATTGATCTTGATAATGATGGTGAAATAGATACAACTGTTACGCCAACTATCAATCCAGGGGTAATTCAAGATGATGAGAAATCACCTGAAATAACAGTAGAATCTTGCAATGCAGGTATTAGTAACTCAAATACTATAAATCCCAATATAGTTATAACTAACAACTCTGACAAGCCTTTAAAAATGAGTGATATAACTATAAATTATGTATTTAATGCAGACAATAAAGAAAACCTTGAATACCATTGCGACTGGCTTGCTGTAGATAATCAATACTTAGGTAATACTTCGGTTTGTGAATTTGTTAATGACGATTACGGAAATACATATGCAAAAATCAAATTTAATACCGATGTTGAACTTCAACCTAATAAACAGTTTGTAATCCATTTTAGACTAAATGCAGCAGATTGGTCTAATTGGGATACATCGAATGATTATTCAATGGGAACAGAACAGCTATTGCCAAATGATAAAATAATTGTTTTTTATAATGAACAGCTTATAAGCGGTGTCCAGCCTTGAAGTAGAGGTTGAAGCAATGAAAAAAACAATTATAATTATAATTATATCATTATTAGTTACGGCAGGCACTTTTGTTTTATCTAAGTATCACAACAGAGATAAAATGATGACTCAAATGAATAAAGATATACAAGATTATTATTATATAAGCTGTCCAAATGGAAATGAGCTTGACATCAAGCAAAAGAGCAGTAATGAATATCAATACTCTATTCTTAGTTATCCTTTTAGCACAACAGAATACACTAACAAATTTACATTCAGATTAAAAGTGAGTCTTGATCAGAAATTCATATTTGAAAAAATCGGCTTATTGACAGGCACAAGCGGAGTAAACGCAAATACAGACTTTCCTAATTGTCTTATTAAAGAAAATGATTCTTCTCAATATCAACGTTTTTTTCTCCCCACGCCAGAAGAAGATAATGATGTTTCAACAATCCTTGGCGAAGGCAAAATATATGTATCATTCAAGAATGCAATCAATTCATCAGATATATCATCTGTAATAGATGAATATAGTGAATACGGAACAGTGACATGGCTTTGGGTCGATACTTACAATGATTCTGATTCAACACTACCAACGATTCAAAATCCTCAAAATGACGAAAGAGGAGTGTATGGTATCCCGTTGTTCTATGCTGGCGAAAAGCTCATTTCACCATTAGATAAGTTTGTTAATATAATAAATGATAAACACGCTTATTTGGAAGACGAATTTGAAAACATAAGAAACGGTATTAATACAGGTAAAGATACTATTAAGCAATCTGATATTAATATTATAGGTATTGTTTTATTGTCCCAAAAAGATTTGAACCGTAGTGCCATAATAAACGAAATCGCCATAAAGGGAAATGTCTATGTAGTTAACTAAACTATAAATTTATTGTTATCTTGTTTTATTGCCAAATACTATATTTTTCGTTCCACACAAGTCTGAATAGGCATTGTGGGGCACACCACAACAGGCACAAACTCTATTGGAACTGAATAACCGCAAGCCCTCGGAAATGCTCTTGTAAGCGTTTCTGAGGGCTTTTTCTTTTCAGCGGTTAGAATTCCGCTCCGCAGGCTCGGATAGTGATGTGTGGCATTTCCGTTCGCCTGACGGTCAAGCTGAGGTCGGCTCGGTGATGCCGTGACGGAGTTCATACTCACGCACACGGCGGTAGAAAGTATTTGCTGACATATTCATTCTCCGCATAAAGTCCCTGCCCGTGATGTGCTTGGCTCTCCATTCCCCATAGAGCTGACCGAACCTCGTCCAGTCGGTGGGGATAGGCTTTCGCCCGGTGTACTTGCCCTGAGCCTTAGCGATCTCGATGCCCTCACGCTGTCGCTGTTTGAGCTGCTCACGCTCCAACTGTGAGAGTGCAGCGAACACGGTGAGCATAAATTTGCCCGCAGGAGTGTCGGTGTCAATTTTCTCCTTGTGGCTGATGAGCGTTACTCCCTTGTCTGTGAGGGTGTCGATGATGTTCAGCAAGTCCTTTGTGGAGCGTCCCAGACGGCTGATACTCTCGATGTAGAGGGTGTCACCCTCACGCACATAGTCAAGCATTGCCCTGAGCTGAGGGCGGTCGGTGTTCGCTCCTGACAGCTTCTCGGAGAAGATGCGGTCAACCTGATAACTGCACATGATCTCCTGCTGTCTCGCTGTTTCCTGATGCTCCGTAGAAACACGGATATAACCTATTTTGCTCATAGTTGTTGTTTCCTTTCTTTATTCAAGTGTATTTTTATTTCTATGTTTAGCCTGTGTCCTCTGACGGCTTTTCTCACGCTCACGCTTCATCTGCTGTTCGTTGATGTACTGGCGCACCTGTCGGGTGTACTTCTTCGCCGTTTCACGCTTGGTGAGGAATGCGGTATGCTCGACATTAAGCCTGTTCCACTTCGATTTCAGCTTGTTGGACTTCTCCAAAAGGTCAAGCATCGTCGGCGGTTTGCCGTCAACAGCATACTTCTTGATATGCTCCTTGATGTACTTGACCGTCTGCTCGTAGTCCTCGATAGTGGCGGCATTTTTCTTCTTGAAACGGCTCTGCGACCAGCCCGATTTGCCCTGATACTCCTTGTAAACAGGCTCCAGCTCGTCACGGTGCTTCATCTTTGCAATGAGCGTGTCGATAGCTGTAAACTTCTTTTTCAGATCGGCACGCTCAGTTGTGTGGTCATCGGAGTGAGGTGTATTGAAGAAGAATCCAGACAGCTCGCTGAATGACATAACGCCACCAGCTTCAAGGTCTGCGATGATTTCGTTTGCTCTGCCCATACCTCTGATAGCTTTCCACGGATCTTCTTTCTTTTCAGGTGCTTTACTCTCCGTAGGTGTGGGCTGTGGTGTCGGGGCAGACAGTTCAGGCTTTGACTCGGCGGGCTTGGAAGCAGATGCGTTAAGCATATCAAGCTGTGCCTGCCGTCTTGCTCGTCGGGCAGCAAAGAACTTCTCAACCTGTTCCGCCGCAGCTTTTCTCTTTGCGGTTTCGCTCATTTCGGTGATAGTTTCAGGCTCAGCAGATTGTTTCAGTGTTGTCGGTGCGGTGACTGTCTGCTTCGGCTCGGTCTTTGGAACAACAGGCTTCGGCGGTTCGATAAGCATATCGGGAGTGACATTCTCTGCTGACAGCTTTTCCTGTATCTCCGCAATCTGCTCGGTGATGCTTTCGACGGTGAATCCCTCGCCCAGCGTTTCGGCTCTTGTGAACCTCTGCTGACCATCACCCGACAGCTTGAATTTCAGCTTGTACTTGTTATGCGGAGTGTAAACATACTCGATGCCGCTGGCGGTACAGTTGCGGAGAAAATCAGCAAAGTCACGGCTGTAAAGCATGACCTCTGCAATACGAACACGGAGCTTTTCTTTCCACGACTTGCCATCTTTCTGCATTTTATTCTCGTAATGTGATACACCCTTACCAATCGGTTCAATAACGGATATGCCGTGTTCGGCACATATCTCGTCCGATATTTCACGCAGCTCTGCCCACGCTCTTTCCGACTTTCTGCCCTGATTATGCTCGGTGGTGAAACTCAGTCCGTTATACAAATTTGTGTTGTTAAAAATGATATGGCAATGCAGGTGGTCTTTATCGTTGTGAACAGCTATCACATACTGATAATCGTCCTTGAGATAACGGTCGCAAAGCTCCTCTCCGATCTGCATAGCTTGTCCGGGCGTAACTTCACCGGGGGCAAAACTCTGAATCATGTGATAAGCGAGGATTTGGGTGCGCCCTGTGCCTGTTCCTCGGACTGTTCGGAAGTCCTCGCTTGCTCCTGCACTGTCGCTTCGGCAAGCATAAGAGTTGACATATACACTGTTGACGGTCTTATCATCTCTTGTGATGTAAGCGATCGCTGCGCTGACTGTTGCTCTGATCGTATGGATAGAAGTGTATGCCAAATCTCGTTTACCCCTTTCTTTATCTCGGTAATATCCTCGGCATAGATATGACCTGTGCTGTAAAGTCGCACAAGTATCTGGTTGATATTTGCGCCGATGCGTTTCATCAGACGATTGCATTCGGCAATTTCGGAACGTTCGGGCGTGAGATCAACCCTCGCCCGAACGCAGTCACGGATATACTCCGTTTTGTTTTTATAGCCGTACTGCTCACACTTTGCAATGATGTCCTGCATTTCAGATTCCGTAAAACGTACATTCAGCGTGTAGGACTTCTTCTCCCTCTTGCGTTTCAGGTACTTGCGTTCATCGTCGGTAAGCTGGCTCTCGTCCTTGTCGGCAAGGCACTTGTCAAGGTCGGCTCTGACCTCTTTGTCAAGTGCGTGATTGATTGCTCCCTCGTAGGTCATACCCTCAAACTCCATAGCCTTGTGTTTGGGCGGTCTTCCACGCTTCTTTTTCTCGGTTTTCATAGTGGTGTCTCCTTTGTTTGTATTTCGGCGTTAGCCGATTTTCTTGACCGCTGTGCGGTCGTTTCGGGGCTTGGGGTGTCCCTAACAAGCATTTGGTATTTTCGCTCGCTGTGCGGCGCAAAATACAATGCTTGTTATTTTTGTTGCGCTGTAGCGCTATTTTCCAGCCTGTGGGATTTTCATATCACTCAGGCTTTCGATGCTCCGTCAGCGAATTTGGAGCTATGCGACTTAAACTCTCCGCCGCTTAGGTCGGCGGTCATACTCGCTCACGCTCCTGCGTGATGCACTCAATATCATCACTCTTGAAATTGTAAACTGGCTCAGCGCAGTTATTGCGCAGTCTGGGCGGCAGTCCTATGAAATATGCTCCCATAAGTTAATACCAAATTATTGACCGCTTCGTTAAGTATACCGCAGAAAAATTTTATGATGAAAATGATATGCAGGGGTGCGTGTGATCGTCACAACGTCAAAGCCCTTCACTTTTCTACCGGTGTTTTTGAGAAAATGGCGTTGTTTTTCAGAAAAGTTTACACTTTGTTCATGACGGTTCTCCCTTGTGCCTAAATTCAACAGCATATTTCTATACAGAATGTGAATAGGTCACGGCGGCACTCGGATAAAACCCCCTCTATATATACAAGCACGTTCAATCAGGAAACGGGCATGATTTTTATAAAAATAGTTGCTCCGTGATAATAATTCTCCGTATTGAATAAATCAGAAATGGTGACCTATGCAGTATGCAGTCAATGTGATATGGCTCGGATTTGCAATGCTCGGTCTGCTTTCTGCAAAATTCCCCATAACAATTTCACGAATGAAGAAGTTTTATGGCGCACTCAACTTCTTGCGCAATGCGAATAGACTTTTGCTGTCCGAGAATGCTATAATATTAGCATAGGGTATTATCCCTAAATCCAATACATTGGGAGGTGATGAGAATGAGTAAGAAAGCTAAGACCGAGGTTGATGAGAAGTCCGCTGTTATCATTACGGATGCTGTTCTTGCGGAGAATCAGGCAAAGCTCGACAGCTACGAAAAGTCTATCAAAGCTGTGCAGGAGCGCAGGCGCAAGGTCATCATTGATAGCAAGCTCTACACCTACGATAAGCTCTCACAGCTTTACGGCGGTGCGGAGGGACAGGCACTTCTCGATGCTGTGACTGCGGAGCATACGCTGATCGGCAAGCTGACAGCAAGCGGTATGACCTATGAGCAGATTGGTGAGCTGGCTGACGATAGTTCTGCCGATGCTGACAACAGCTCGGACGAAAGCTATTCCGAAAAGTACGCTAAGCAGATGAGCTTTTCAGAAACAGATCATTCCTATTCGGAGTAACATATATTCCGACAACAAAACGATTGCTGTGTAAGGGACGGCTCTGCCGTTCCGTACAGCACCTGTGCAGGCGTAACGCCCCTGCAACAAAAAGCCATTGCGTGTAGAGATAGATAATCGCAGGCGGAAAGGAGACACTTGCCAAGAAAAGATACAGGATTTACTTTGGCTGAGCTGAATGAGAGATATAAAGATAAGCCGACCAGCAAAGCCGTGTACGAAGTGGACGGTCAGCGTTATGCTGTGACAAGTCATTTCGTGGGTGAAAAAGACCTTGATAAGGTGCTTTATGAACTTGCTTTCAAAAGAGCGTTTCAGAAAACCGAAAAGAACTAAAAAGTTTTGAAAAAAGACTTGCCATATTCGGTTTTCTGCGCTATAATAGTTGTATCATCGAATATGGTTTGCTTTGATTGGAAAGGAGTTATTATGGCAAAGCAAACTACTTACAATGTCGGGATCTATGTGCGTTTGTCGCAGGAGGACGAACGTGCGGGCGAATCCCTTTCGATTGAAAATCAGAAGAAGATGCTGACGGAATATGTCAGCAAGCAGGAGGGGTGGAATCTTATCGAGATATGCGAGGACGATGGCTATTCGGGAACAAGTTTCGATAGACCAGGTATCAAGCAGATTCTTGATGATGCAAAGTCGGGAAAGATAAATCTTATCCTCTGTAAAGACCTTTCACGTTTCGGAAGAAATTATATCGAGGTCGGTCAGTATATAGATTACATTTTTCCTTCATTCAATATCCGCTTCATCGCCCTGAGCGACAATGTAGACACGCTTGACAGAAACAGTTCGGCAATGGATCTTATATAATGTACCCTAGAAACTGAACACAAAATTGCCAAAACATCGTGACAGTG
>OGCQ01002820.1_pt1 | contig 16901 bp, 15 predicted proteins | sample 1570161 | NCBI WGS metagenome assembly OGCQ01 (sample SAMEA4384402, study PRJEB24528) | human gut metagenome
ACCGGGGCGGCTGCCCCGGCAGGAACTTTTCTCTTATTATAGCACCAATCTTGTGTAATCACAATTTATTCTTGTATCCTGCCGCTGATACCGTCTGGATTGTGTTTTTCCTTTCTTTTTGTTCCCTTTAATTAGCCATGAACTGCTTGATTCCCTGGGATTTTGCTCATGTGAGATAAAGAAGTAAAAGAAATGTAAAAAATTTTGCCGTTCCTATCCGGCTGACTGCCGGACAGGTCGGGCTTTATGCGTCGGGCAACTCTACCTTGCCGACGAAAGAATAATAGATTTCAATTTCCTGTCTGCGGAGCTTCCCCCGGCGTTTCCCGTCAAGGGCTTCCGATTCGTGGATTACGATTTTCTCCACAAACTCCCGTAACAGGGTAGGGGTGAGTTCCTCAAAGCTGGTGTACTTGCGTACCACTTTCATAAACTTTTCAGCGTTTGCCGTGGCTTCCAGCGTCCGTGAAAGCTCGCTCTGTAGAACGGCGGCACGCTCTTTCAGTTCCTTTTGCTCGGCTTCGTAGTCTGCCGACAATTCCGTGAAACGCTCGTCTGAAATGCGTCCGGCTACACTGTCCTCATATAGCCGCTTGAAGATTGCGGAAAGCTCGCCTATACGCTTCTCGGCGGCTTCCAGCTCTTTCTTCTTGGCGGCGTTCCGGCGTTTACTCCCGTCCTCGGTCTGCTCGGTTAAGAGCTTCATAAACCGGGCTTCGTGCTTGGCGGCATACTGTGTGACTTTCCGCAAATTCTCGGTCACTCCCTCGGTCAACAGGTCGGTGCGGATAAAATGCGCCGTACAGTCTGCCGTGCGCTTCTTGTAGCTGCCGCATATGTAGCAGTCCTGTTTCCGCTTGTCTGTCTGATACCTCTGCTGGTACATGACGCTGCCGCAATCGGCACAAAAGAGTATGCCGGAGAACAAGCCCACTTCATCATAGCGGTTGGGGCGTTTGCGCTGCTTGCGTAGCTCCTGCACACGTTCCCATGTGTCACGGTCTATGATGATTTCGTGGTGGTTCTCAAATACTGCCTGCTTGTCCTCGCTGTTGTAGATAATCTTGCTGTTTTTGTAGGATTGGGTGGTGGTCTTGAAGTTCACAAGGCAGCCCGTGTATTCCCGGTTTTCAAGGATATGCACCACGGTATTTGCCGCCCACTTGCACTCATAGCCGGGGTGGTAGCGGCGGGTTCTCCCTGTCCGGCGGTATTCCAGCGTTCCCGGCGTGGGGATTTCCTGCTCCGTAAGCATACGGGCTATCTTGGTCGGTCCGTTCCCGGCAAGGCATAAGCTGTAAATCTGCTTTACCACGGGTGCGGCTTCCTCGTCAATAATGAAATTTTCGTCCTCGTCCATGAGGTAGCCGTACACGGGCTTGCTTGTGACAGGCTTCCCGCTCATGCCTTTTGACCTCTTGACCGCTCTGATTTTCTTGCTCGTATCCCTCACCAGCCATTCGTTAAAAATGTTACGCAGAGGGGCAAAGTCATTGTCGCCCTGTGCGCTGTCAACGCCGTCATTGATTGCAATGAAACGGACGTTTTTCTGTGGGAAAATCATTTCCGTGTACATTCCCACTTGTAAGTAGTTTCGCCCTAATCTTGACATATCCTTTACAATGACCGTCCCCACAAGCCCCGCTTCAATGTCGGCAAGCATGGACTGGAAGCCGGGTCTTTGGAAATTTGCCCCGGAAAATCCGTCGTCCGTATACCATTTGAGGTTGGTAAAGCCGTTCTGTTTGGCATAGGCTTCAAGAATCCGCTTTTGGTTGCTTATGGAATTGCTCTCGCCTTGCAGTTCGTCCTCATGGGATAATCTCGGATATAGGGCGGTAATAAGTGTTGTGGCAGTCTGTCTTGACATAAATTCCTCCGTTTCCGACAGCCAGCCCCACTATTCCGTAGGTCTATCATACCACATGGGGCGGCTGTCTGTACAGTCCTTTTTGCTACTTTATGTCGAAAAATATCACATTTTTTTTATTAAGGTTTGTCGCACTATATGGCATGGGCGGCTGTTCCTCCTGCGGCAGCTTCCGCTTCCAGCACTTTCATCATTTTGTCGGCGGCGGTGGCGGTAGCGTCCTGTTTGAAGTAGCCGGAAACGACAAGCACGGTGTTCCCCCGGCGTACCTCGGTCACGCAGTCCGGGCGGCGGGCAGTAGCGGCGGTGTTCCTGTTGGGGGTATTTGTCATAGGCTCTCCTTTCCATTCATTAGCGTTTTCAGCCGTTCCATTTTCTCCTGCGCCGTGGCTTTTCTGAAATTCTCCCCGGTAAAACAGACGGGGGAACACATTTCAAGCAGGCGGTCATAAATCCGGGCGTGGGGCGTGTCCTCCGGGTTCTGCAATTCTTCCAGCGTGAGGTTTGTCGTCACGATCAGCGGCTTGCCGCTGCGGTATCGGCTGTCTATCACGTTGTAAACCTGTTCAAGTCCGTATTCCGTGCCGCGTTCCATGCCGAAATCATCAAGGATAAGCAGGGGGAAGCTGCAAAGGCGGTCTATGTATTCGTTCCTGTCCTTGTAGCTGGCGGCAAGGTCATTCAGTATCAAGGCAAAGTTTGTCATGCACACGGAAATCTCTTTCTCCATGAGGGCGTTGGCGATACACCCGGCAAAATAACTCTTGCCCGTGCCGACTTTCCCCCATAGCAGGTAGCCGATATTTTCCGCTTCCATATCCTCCCAATGTTCCACATAAAATAAAGCCTTATCCATTTGGGGGCATTTGCCGTTGTCATTCCCAAAAGTCCATTCCTGCATAGCCGGGTTGGTAAAGCCCTTTCTTTTCAGCCGTTCCACTTCCTCCCGGTGTTTCTGCTCCCGGTCGGCGGCTTCCAGTGTTTCCCGGCGTTTCCGCTGGCAGTCACATTCTTTTGGGTGTCGGTCACGTCCGAAAAGCGTCCTGCCCTCCGCAAAATAGGCTTCTTTGGGCTGGCGGCATTTCCCGCAGTATAAAAGCCCGTCCTCCCCTGTGTAGTCCTCCGGCTCGGCTTCCTGTGCCGTGGCAATCCGGAAAACGGCGTTGTCATAATCATAATCGCTCATAAAATAAAATCCTCCTGTTAATGGTCTTTTGGCACGCCCTGTTTACGGGGTGTTCTTCCGTCAAAGGCTTTCGCCCTCCCGGTAGGAATAATCGGGTATCTTCTGCTTTGGTGCTTTCTTTGCTTCATCATCAGCCGCCCAGCGCCGGATAGTGGCGGCATGGTTCTTGTATTTCTTCCCGCTGGAAGCGATATAGCCGGATAAGCGGTCAATGTAATATTCCCATTTGCCGGGAAGCTCCGTTTGCAGTTCTGCAAGCTCCTTTTCTGACAGGAATACGTTTTTATATCTGCCAAAAGGGGCGCGGGTGGTCTGTCCGGGTTTTATTTCTCCCTCTCTCTTTATCTCTAACTCTATATCTATCTCTTTCTCTATCTCTAACTCTCTCTCTGGTGGACAAATGTCCGCGGCATATGGTGGACATTTGTCCGCCACGGCTTCCGGGAGTGCTGCCTGTTCCTGCAAAGCCCGCCTTGCGCGGCGTTTGCGCTCCCCCTCGGTAGAGGACTGACCGATTAAAAGCTCTATGTTGCTCATGTACAAAGCCCCGTTCTGCAAGGGTTCTACAAGCCCCAGTTTCATAAAAATCTGCAAGGCTCTTTCCACTGTGCCGACTTGCTGGCGGGTGATTGTGGCTATCATCTGTGCGGTGTAGGGGATATTCTCGTCAAGCTGGAGCTTTCCCCCGTTCTTCAGCGATTTTAGGTACAGCTTCAAGAGAATGTTTGAGTAGAGTACGCCGTCCTGCATACTTTCCAGCAGCACGATAGCGTCCTCGTCAAAATAGCTCTCTTTCAGCTTTAGGTAGTAATATTTGCGGTTGTCTGCCATTCGTTCCTCCTTTGGTCTGTTTTTGGGCTTCTGTCACGCTTTAGGACGCTGTTTTCATGGGTAAAGGATATAAATACCGTCTACCCGTTGAGGGCGGTCAAAAAAGCCTTGTTTTACGGGCTTCTTTCATAGCCTAAATGCGTAGAAAGGTGGTATCTTTTCCGCTGACGCTCGGCTTCGTTCCGGCGGCGCACTTTTACGGTGCAGTCCGGGCAGTATTTCCCACGGTTTGACTTGGGGAGAAAATACCCGCCGCACTCGGTACAGCGTTTTCTGTCTGCCCGGTGCAAAAGGGCGGCTTCCAGCTTCCCGTCCAGCGGCAGCACGGCGGCAATGAACCAGCGGCAGAGAAGCGAATAGCTGATACTCTGCACACATACGCAAGGCTCGCCGTTATCCAGTAAGATACAGTTGCCGTTATCGTAATTACAGCACTCATGCACAAGCCGGCAAGCCGCCCGGTACTGTAAATAGTCCATGTATGGGTGTTTATCGTTCATTATCCCGCCCCTTTCCGCGCTCCGGCTCACGCCTTAAAATCTGCTCAATGTTACCCTTGACTGTCTGCAATTCCTTTGTTTTCTCCCGCTTTTCCCGGTACTCGTTGTAAAGCGTGTTTTTCTCCCTCATAAGCTGCTCAATTTCCACTTGTAAGGTCTTGGAAGCTGGAAGTTTGGCAATGCCGTTTGCCTTAAAATACCGGGTGGCAGCTTCGGCTATCATAAAATCGCTTTCGTGCTGCTCCCGGTAGTTCTTGCGGGCTTTCTCTGTTTTCTGTGCTTTCAGCCCGTCACGGGTGGGCTTGGTCTTGATGTAGGCTAATAGCTGTTTCTGCAAGTCTTTTTTCTCCCGTAAAGTGCTTTCCACGGCTTTCAGTCCGGCGTGGACGCTGTTCAGTTCCGCACTGGCGGCAGCAAGGGCGGCTTCCAGTTCCTCCGGGGAAGAAAAGCCGGATTCCTCGTAAATGCTCATGGTCGCCGCCATTTGTTTTAGGTTATGTACAGCCGCCCAGCGGTCATATCCTATTCCCTTGCCCTCGGCTCGCTTGGCTTCCCGGTCTACCATGCGCTGTACAGCTTCCCGTTGGGAAGTGTCCTGTTTCGGGGCGTTTATTACGGCTTTATTACGTTGTAAACGCTCCCTTATGCTGCGGGGGTGTTCCTCTTTGGGTGCGGGCGTTTCGGCGGCTCTGACGGCGTTCTGTGCGTTTATGGTGAGTGTTTCCAGTACGGCGGTGCGTTCAAAATCATCACCCAACTTCCGGGCGGTGACTGGCTTCGTCCTGTCCGGCGTGAGATACGATAACCTCCCCCGGCTCTCCTTGACGGTCACTCCCTGTTGCAGCAGCTTCCCGGAGAAGTCCTCAAAGGAAATGGCAGAGGAAAGGGCGGTGCGGATCGTGCGCCGTAACTTCTCTTTATCGGTTTCAAATTTTGTAAGTTTGGGCGGTTCTCCTGTGGCGGCATGGGAAGCGTTCTCTTTATCCAGTGCGGCTTGTCCTTTCCGTTTCGCCCAATACTCCCGCTCGGTAATGCGGCTCTTGCTCCCGTTCAGTAAGTCAATCTGATAGAGGTTTTCCCGGTGGCACATCTCCATGACTTCCGCTTTGAAATATTCCATAGCTGCGTCCGTGCAGCGGTGCTTGCAGCCCTCCCTTGTGTCCGCTGGTCTTTCCATGTAGGGCAGTAGCGGCACTTCCGCAATCCGCAAAGAATTGATTACGATATGCACATGAATGTTGCCGCTGTGGTTATGCCCGTCCGGGTGGGTGCATACAAGGGCTTGGTGTCCGGGGAAATGTTCTCTACAAAACTGCTCGCCCAATTCCTGCGCCCGGTCTACGGTCAAGCCGTTGTCCTGTGCGTCACGGGGGTCAAAACTGATGATATAGTGGTGGCTCTTTACGTCCTCCCGTTTTTGGTTCTTGCCGTATTTCAGATTGGAGCGCATACACGCGATTGCAAAATCTTCATCACCGCAATTCAGAGAGGAAATGAGATAGCCTGTCCTCGGAACAATCTGCCCGTTTTCATCACGGGTGGGCTTCATGGTAAACTCGTCATGCTCAAAGGTTAGGTACTGTTCAGCCGCCCCGTAGTCGGCATTTTTAGAGCTGATATGTTTGAACGTTGCCAACGGCTTCACCTACTTTCTGCAAGACTTCAAACTTCAAGGCGGCAAGCTCCGCTATGGCGGCGCGTACCTCATTGGAGAGTGTGTTATAGGGTGCGCCGTATTCGTTCAGACAGCGGGCAATCTGATTCAGATTCCCGCCGATTTTGCCGTACTCTGCTGTAAGTTTCCCAACGGCAGAGAGCAGTTCATCATTGACCGGGGAAACAGTAATGACCGGGCATATCCTTGACTTGGTTAGTGCTTGCCGGATAAACTCGGCTTGGCTCATTTTGCAGAGGGAAACACGCTCGGAAAACTCGGCGTATTCTTCCTCGGTCAAGCGGGTCTTGATTACCCGGTGGCGGTGGGGCGTATTGTATTTTTTCATGGTCGTAGACCTCCTTTCTTTTTATGCTTTGCCCTTTCACTAATAGGAGAAAAACAGGGGCATAAGCGGAAGTGTTTTTTGAAAAATCCGAAAAAATTTTCGGGGATTTTTCAAAGCGGCGCAAGCCGCAAAAGGCGGGCTTGGGGTGGCAACCCCAACAAGATTCCCGCAGGACAAAATTGAGCGGTCAGCGAAATTTGGTACTGTGGTAGAATCTTGCTCTAAGAAAACAGCGTAAATTTCCCCCTCTATTCCTTACTACGCAGAGAAATGCAAATATGGCAAAGTTTTGGGAAACTTTTTGATAAAACTTTTCGACAAAGTTGAAAAATCGGCTCGTTTTTTGGTGCAAAAAAACAGGAAACCTTTTCTTGATTTCCTGTCATGGTATGCCGCCATAATGGGCGGCGGTTATTTGGTTTTCATTCCCCGGAAGCAAACTTGTAGCCCATGCCTAAAACCGTCTTGATGTAGGTGGGCTTGCGGCTGTCCGGCTCTATTTTTTTCCGCAGGTTGTAAATCACATTTGCAACGCTTGACTGGCAGCTTTCACTTTCCATGTTCCAAACGGCTTCAAATATTTGTGTCCGTGTGAGGACAATGCCGGGGTTGGAAGCAAGATATACAAGGGTACTGTATTCAAGGCGGGTAAGGCTTACTTCCTCCCCGTCTTGAAATACCCGGCGTTGGTTCTGCTTTATTTCCAGTCCCGGAAAAGATAACACGGAAGCGGTTGTGATCTGCATGGGTTCAATCTGTATATAATCAGATATTGCCGATATGATTTTGTCAATCGCTGTTTCCTCTTGTTCGTTAAGTGTCAGCAGTAGTAATTTCCCCATGTTCATTACCTCTTTTATCCGTTGAATTTAAACTATATTTTTCTGTCGTGTTTTTGACAGTAAGCAACAAATATATATGATAGAGAGCGTAATGTCAATTTAATGCCATTAAAAGAGAAAGATGGTCTGTCTAATTATTTTCATTTTGTTCATATGCACTTACGCTGCGTTTGGCATTTAGGCAATTCAATATATTGTAAATTTATCTATATCAGCGGGCTAACCTCATTTTCACAAAATAAGCTAAGTTTGTGAAGCGCTCTTGTGCAGGCAACATATAAGAGGTTTTTATCATCTTCATCATGGTAGTTTTGGCTATCTGCATCACAAATTAAGACAGTATCAAATTCTAATCCCTTTGACATATATACTGGTAAGATAAACACGCCTTGTAAATCTGATGCGCTCCCATTTTTAATTAATTGAATATCAAGTTTGTGTTTAATTTTATTAAATAGATAGGTTGAATTTTTTTCGGTTTTACAAATTAAGCATATCGACTGAAACCCTTTCTCTTGGCATAATTTTATTTCCTTAACAATTTCATCAATGAAGATTTCGGAATTATCAGCAATATATACTTTTGGGCTATCGCCATTCCGATTAAAACTTTTTATCTGTGAACTTTGTTCAATGAACTTTAAACTAAAATTTAAAATTTCATTCGTACAACGGAAACTTTTATCCAACATAATAAGAGAAGATTTTTTCTTGTTCAATATTTTTTGAATTTGTTCGTAGAAAGAAATATCTTCTTTTTTGGCAAGAGTCTGTTTCATATCTCCTAAAATAGTAAATTTGGCATTAGAAAAAACCAAATTAAATATTTCATATTGGAGAGGGTAGTAGTCCTGTGCTTCATCAATGACTACCTGCTTAATATTTTTATATTTATTTGTTCCGTATATTTTTAAATACAAATAAGCGATTGCTATTGCGTCATCATAATACAAGCTGTCTGCTTCCAAATTTTCCTTAGTATATTTCCAAATATTTTTTATGTTTTGTGACGGATTGCTATTTTGCAGCAGGCTATAAAAATAGGCTTCATTGCTAAATAATATTTTATATAATTCAACAATGTCAATTTTTATAAATTTCTGTATTTCCTGCTTGATTAGATTTTTTTCTTCTTTATGCCCCCGCCCTTTTCCTGTTCCAAATATTTGTTCTAAAATATAATCTTCTAATTGTTCTAATTTTATGCCTAATGGTGTTTCTGGTCTTCCTAATATCTTGTCTTTTAGAATTTGCCCGCTTACAACGCATTTTCCTTCATAATAAACATCTTCAAATTCTATCCACTGTCGGGGTATATCAATGAGAAATTGGTCTAAAATTTCCCTAAAAAAACTTGACGTTTTAAATTCTATACTATTTCTTGAAATTTCCTTGTATTTTGAATTGACAATCAAGTTTTCTAAAAAATCATTTCTTGACTGAATTTTCCTGCCATTTAATAACTCACTAAGTATATCTTCAAACACGGAAGAAATAACATTATCTTCTCCCAATTCGGGCAATACATTTGAAATATATTGCTCAAATATAGAATTTGGGGAAATAATCATAATGTTATTTGCGGACAGCTTTGTTTGTAAACCTTGATACATAAGATAAGCAGCCCGGTGGAGAGCAATAGAGGTTTTTCCACTTCCCGCTACACCCTGTACCATTAGCAGGTCATTTTCCATATCTCTAATAACCACGTCCTGTTCATGCTGAATTGTTTCAACAATAGCTTTCATTTTAGCAGTAGTGTTTTGTGACAGTAATTGCCTTAAAAATTCATCAACAATCTGAACATCTGAATCAAAAAAATATTCCAGTGTTCCGTTTTTTATTTCATATTGGCGTTTCAAATTGAGTTCGCCTGTTACTCGTCCACATGGAGCGTCATAAAACGCTTCGCCTGTCATAAAACGATAGAAAACACTGGCAATCGGCGATCTCCAATCATAAACATACATCTCTTGATAGCTATTTTTTCGTAGAGAAGAACGTCCAATGTATATTTTTTCAAATTCGTCCTCATCATCAAATTTAAAATCAATTCGTGCAAAATAGGGCGATTTTATCATCTTTTCTAACAGAAGTATTTTATGTTCTTCTTCTTCATAATCTATAATTTTGTCTGTAACAGGATTGATATATTGGCTTAATTCAACAAGTGCCTCGAAACCGTCTGATGTGTACAGTGATGTAATGCCGTGTTCTGTATTTTCACGCACATCTTTTTTGGCTTCGATAATTTCTGATTTTTTTTTGTCTGCCGCTTCTTTTGCCTGCTTTAATTGTTCCTCGGCTAAAGAGATTGTTTGTGCTAATCTTTTTTCTTCAAACGCTTTTTCTGTCTGATTATTCCCCATAATGATTATGACCTCCTTGAAAAATGAAAGAAAGTTTTACTGAAACATTGCTAGGCTAGTTTAGCATGTGTCAGCTTATATAAACAGTCTTGTATTCATAAAATTTGTATGGTATTATTACAGTGGGAGGAATTATGTTAGATATTTGATTTCTGCAAGCATATCAATTCTAATACGGGTAATTTAAACAATAAACAAATTGGGACAAAGAGTTATACCATTATGTCCCAATTTGTTATTACTCCATATCTTCAGCAGACAGAAACACAAGCCCGGCAAATTCTTCCTCAATCAGTTTCTTCAACTTTTCCGCTGTGCTCTATGCAGGTTCCCTTATCTCCATTCCAACCTATAATCTCTTTCTGTAAAAGCAAATCTTGTTCTGTGAAAAAATGATTTGGATTCCGTAGTAGTCGGCATTGTGTGTAATGTGTATAACTGGCTGTATCATGGAATTGTGGGTAACTCTGTTTGCAGGACGTGGGAAAGCTGCACTTTAGCTTTTCCATGTGCTGTGAATAGAGTTATCCATGATTCCATAGCCAGTTATGCACATTTCCACAATGCTTGTCTTTTGGTCTTTATCAAAATGAGCATATTGGTTATTAAGAAAAGCCCTGCATATTATCATATACAGAGCCATTCTAATCTTTTTACCCTCTACATAGAGCGTTTTCTTTCTGCAAAATTCATTTTACAGAATGATACCCGCTTTTTTTGCAAAATAGCCTTTTCTCCCGGTAAGTTCCGACTGTTTTTCCTTTGGCAGATTATTGAATAAATCCTCATAAAGAATATCGTCTAACTGCATTTCCCTAGCAAGTAAAAACACATTTAGACTAAGCCATTCCTCCCAAAGCCCTTCAAATAAACTATGGCTGTCTGTATAGGTGTCAAGTTCTTCAAAGCCATATGACGATGTATAGCACTGCAATTTAACAAAACCGTACCTACCAACATCAACCACTAAAATATCTTCATCTTCCATTTCGTACAGTTCCGCAAACGCACCAATTACTTTGTAGCACATTTCCCGTTCTTTCTCTGTGATATATACTGTTTTTTCCATGCTCATTTACCTCTATCCTTTCAAATCGTGGAATACGGTTTTCAGTTTTCTTCTACTTCTAAACCACATATTTGAAATGCCACATACGCCATTTTATACGGAATAGAGGTTGGCTGTCTGCATTTATCGGTGTGTTACTTTATGGCACATGAGCATTTGCACCCGGATTGTCATTTCCGTAACCTTCCAGCAGGTTGATAACACCCCATACTGCAAGACCAGCCCCGATTGCTACTACAAGGGTCTGTAAAATATTGATTGCCTGATTAAAAAACGCCATAATCGTTGTCTCCTTTCAAATCATTGCTTTTTCTCGGTTTCTATCTATGTTTTAAGAAGTCTCTTCCGGCTCTGCCCTTATGGGCGGCCTTTCATGATCTCTCAAATCCATCACCTCCCTATAAGGGCAAAGAAAAAAGAGCTATGTGTTTACATCTTTCACATGCTCTGCTTCCTTGTTTTCTGTATTTAATTCTTCTGCCAGACTTTCCTCTGAAAAAGCATACAGGTCAAATTCCTGTGTCCTTGTCAGTTTTACTTCCATCCGATGCCGCATATATGCTTCCACATCAAATTCATTCTTCTTGTCATAGTCTGACAGTTCCTTATACCGTTTGTGTTTGGTAATATCGAACTTGTCACTGAAAAATGGTCTGACACCTCTCAGCTGCAGGATGCATTTACTGCCATCCATAACCGCAAGCTCGTCCCGGCTCATTAGTTCTTTTCCTGTTTTCTGATAGTTCATCCCATAAGAACGGCTCTGTCCACGGGTATCAGAAGTATTGTATAAATCAATCGTTTCCTTTCCCAGCGTCTCTGAAATTTCCTTTAATGTGGAACTTTCCTTGCCACCAAGGAATAACATCGTATCGCAGTTGCCCAAAATCGTTTCTGCTGCATCTTTATAGATGGTCTTGAGCTGTGACTGCGACTGGAGGATAATGGATGCAGAAATCTCACGGCTACGAATGGTAGCAATCAGCTTGTCAAATTTCGGAATTTGTCCGATATTTGCAAATTCGTCAGCTAGTATTCTGACATGATAAGGTAATCGTCCATGGTGTACATCGTCTGCCCTGTCACATAGCAGGTTAAATAGCTGACTATACATCATTGCCACAACAAAGTTAAAGGTATCATCTGTATCTGAAATGATAATAAACAGTGCTGTCCTCTGATCTCCTACCATATCCAGTTCCATTTCATCATAACTCATGATTTCACGAAGTTCCGCAATATCAAACGGTGCAAGTCTGGCTCCACAGCTAATCAGAATCGACTTCGCCGTTTTGCCCGCTGCCAGCTTGTACTTTTTATACTGACGTACCGCAAAGTGTTCCGGTTCTTCTTTCTCCAATTCCTCAAACAACATATCTACTGCATTTTTGAATGTCTCATCATCTTCCCTTGTTTCCGATGCATTGATAAATTCAAGCAGGGTTGCAAAGTTCTGTTCCTCTTCCGGTGCTTCATACCAGATGTAGCCAATCAATGCACAGTACAGAAGCCTTTCTGCTTTTGTCCAAAAATCTTCACTGGACTTCTCCCCTTCCCCTTTGGTATTTACCATAATGGTATTCACCAGTTTCAGAATATCTTTTTCTGAATGGATATAATGGAATGGATTATAGTGCATACTCTTGGAAAAATTGATCGTATTCAATACTTTCACTTTATATCCATGCCGCACCAGCATCTTTCCGCACTCAATGATGATCGTTCCTTTCGGGTCCGTAACTACATAACTGATGTTTTTCCCCATCTGCATCAGATTCGGTTTTACATAAAAGCGAGTTTTTCCGGAACCAGATCCGCCAATCACAATCACGTTCTTGTTCCTTGCAAATTTCGGATTCTTTGGTCTGCCATTCATGGTCAGCCGTTCAGTCATGGTAAGAAGAATATTGTTCTCGAATACCGGGTCGATAAAAGGTGCAATGTCTTTTGCAGTCCCCCATGAAGCGTTTTGTCAAGTGCTTTTCGCAATTTATTGACGCAAAACAGGATTTTTTCAAGAGAAAAGCCCCATGCGGTCAACATGGGGCGAGTTGATAAAGTGAAAGTGCGAAAGTGCAAGGTGCAAAGGCTCTGCGTTTTGCACTTTCATTTTGCAGTTTCGGGCGGCTGCTTCTTCTTGATGAAGTTGTACCATTGACTTCCAACGCGCCTTGCGCCCAATATGCCGCCCATGCTGCGCTTGGCATTTTGTACCGTTCTTTCGGATATTCCGGCTTCGGCTGCCGCCTTGACAATATCCTCGCTTGCCATTTCCTTACCGTCTGCAAGTAAATCGAGTATCAACCTTTCCGCTTGCTCGGTCTTGGTTTCGGTGTTGCCGCCTGTGCCGGACAGCAGTTCATCAGCGGTAATGTCATATTCGCCTATCCATGAAAAGCCGCTTTCCGCGCCCAACGAAAACGCCATAGGCTTACCCTCCGGTGCAAGGGAAGATTTGTCGTGAATGATAACGCGCACATTCGGCTCTCGTTTCACGCGCCCTATGAGCAGCACACTACGAGCGGCGGCTCGGAAGTCGATAGAGCCTAATCCCCGGTATGCGCTCTGACCTCCGGCAGCTTTGTTCAAGTGCCCGATAAGCACAACGGCACACCCGGTACGCTCTGCAACTTCGGCAAGGCGGCGAAAGATAGGGCGTATTTCGTTTGCCTTGTTCATATCCGTTTTTTCGCCTACATACGCCTGTATGGGGTCAAGGATTATAAGACGCGCCCCGGTCTGCCGGATTGCCCTTTCTATGCGTTCATCGGATAAGGACAATTCCTGTTTGCCCTCGTCAATGACAAGTACCCGGTCAAGGTCTGCGTCCGCTTCCATAAGGCGCGGCTTGACGGTATCGCCCAAACCGTCCTCTGCGGTCTGATAGATAACATTAAAAGGCTCATGCTCTGCCATAGCCGGAAAGGGCTTGCGGTTGGTACAGGCGGCGCAAAGGCGCAGGGCAAGGGTGGTTTTTCCCTCGCCGGGGTTGCCCTGTACGATTGTTACCTTTCCAAAAGGGATATACGGCTCCCATAGCCATTCAACGGTCTGTGTGTCAACCTCGCTCATGCGGATAATTTCAACGGTTTCTTCCTGTTGCGGCTCACGCAAGCCATAGACAGCTTCGCGCAGATATTTTCCGTCTGTAATTTCCTCTTTACGCTGTAAAACCTCGTTCCAGTCTTTGAACAACGGTACAAGGCGATTGACGGTGTAGCCTTGGGGGATAATGCTGTTAAGGCGGCTGCAAGCGTCTGTCCCGGCTTTGTCGCTGTCAAGGCAGAGATAGACGGTCTTGATATTCGGACGGTCAGAGAGAAAACGCAGCAGGGCTTTTTCACTCACGCCGCCCAATGACAGATAGCTTTGTTTCTGCCATTCCTTTTTGAACAGGCAGAGGAAAGATAACAGGTCAATGGGGGCTTCAAAGACAAACAATCTTTCGCCCTCGCCACGGTAGCAGAAGTTAAAGGCTTTGTCGCTGCCTTTCACATCAAGCCGGAAGCTCCCGGCTGTGCCGCGCTGGTGGGCGTATCGCGGTATGCCGCTTTCATCTCTGCCGACAAATACGGCGTTATGGTGGGCGGCTTCCTCGTAGAGATCGCCGCAGGAAAAGAAAAAGCCCGACACATCTTCATCAATGCGCCGGGCGGCTGTAAGGTAGTTCCTCGCTGTTTGGTTGTCGGGGCTTTTGGGTGGTAGTCTGAATTGCAGATAGACGGGTGGGGGTGCTTCGCCCCGTTCGCCTATCAGCATTTCAACGGCTTCAAGAAAACTTTTGCCGTAAAACTCCATGACAAAATCAATCGGACCGCCGCCTTTGCTCTGGCTGTGCCGATACCATCTGTTTTCTCTGACCGTCAAGCTGTCGTGCCGTTTCCAACGGTACTCCTGTCCGGCGCGTTCAAGCTGTTCGCCCTGGGCTTGCAGGAATGATACAAGGTCGGTCTGATTTGCCCGGTCAATCTGTTCTTTGGTGTAGGTCATAGGGAAATATCCTCCTTTTTGCGTCTTGGTGTTTGGTGTGTCTGTTCCTGTGTGCGCTGCTCGGCTTGCTCTACAATATCAATGCACTTTCGGATTTGCTGTAACTCCTTAACCTCGCTGCGCTTTGTTTTCAGTTCTTCATATTCGCCTGTGGATTGGGCTTTCAGTTCGTCAAATTCTTTCTGCCACTCGGACACCTTGAAAGACTTTGTACCCTCCGGCAGATTTGCGTGCAGGAAACGGTTGGCGGCGTTCCAGATAATGAGGTCGCTTTCGTGGGCTTGCTCAAATTTTTCTCTCTTTTTGCCCCATCCGTTTTTCAGCGTTTTCAGTTCATCGTGAATGGGCTTCAAGCGGTTGTAGTTGCTGCCATGCTCGATAAACTTTTCCAATGTCCTCATGCGCTTCTGCTTGGCAACAACGCTTGTATTCAGCCGCTTTGCTTCTTCATCAACAGAGGAAAGGGCAGCGTCCAAATCTTCAAGGGTAGCAATGCCCTTGCTTTGCAGATAGACAATCGCCTTGCTGATTTTTTGCAATTCCCCGGCAGTATGCTGTTGCTGCCAGCCCTGTGAATACTTCCGGCTTTTCTCTCGTTCAATGCTCAAATACCTTGTAAGCAGCGTGGCAATATCGGGAGAGTGCGGGGCAGCTTGCAGTTGCTTCTTAGCGGCGAAAACCTCCGCAAGCCATTCTTTCAAGCTGTCGATATAGCCCCGGATTTCCCGCATAAGTCGGTTGGTCTTTTGTATCATGCGGTTGATTTCTCCCTTGTCGGTGGCTATGCCTTTCTTCTCCATTTGGGAAGCTGCAACACCCATGTGGACGGTGGGGAGTTCCTCAATACCACGCTCTGCATGGCTGCGGTGGTCGATACGCTCCGCGCTGCCGCTTCGCTCTAAATAGTCGTTGGCAAGGTCAGCCCACGCCTTGCGCCATAGGTCGGCGTTCTCCTGCCTGTTCCAGTCCATAAGGTCAACCTTGCGCGTCTTGTATCTGCCGCTTGGCAGCTTTACGCGCTCCCCATTTTCGTCAAGGACATATTCCTTTTTTGACTTCGCCGCCCATGTGCCTTTTTCATCAAGGGGGCGCATAGTCAAAAGGATATGAGCGTGTGGGTTGCCGTTGCCTGTGTCGTGGATATTGAAGTCGGCGCACATTCCTTTGGAAACAAATTGAGAGGAACAGTATTCCCGGACAAGGCGGGTCTGTTCCTCTCTTGAAAGTTCAACAGGTAGGGCGATTTCGATTTCCCTCGCAAGCTGTGAGTTATTCGATTTTTCGATTTGCTCCACGCTGTTCCATAGAATAGAACGGTCAGAGAAAGAGGGTGGGGCATGGGGCGGCAGCATGATTTCAGAATGAACAACGCCGCCTTTTCTTGTATAGTCGTGGGTCAGTCCGTCCCACTCGTTTGTCAGCTTCTCTCCGGCGCGGTAGGCTGCTGCGGCTACGGCAGATTTGCCCTTTCCCCGGCTGACAATCTTAATGCTGCAATGGTAGATTGCGATAGTATCACCTCCCGATACGGTCAACAAAACCCCATGAAAGTGAATAGCTTGCAAAGCAAGGTGTTCGCTTTCGTGGGGTACACAAAAGGGTAGACAGCGCAAGCTGTCGCAGGGAAAGTGTAGGTTTCCCTGTCGCGGCGCAAGCCGCCAATCTCTGCACAAGGCAATAATGCCCGGTGCGGAGATAAAGCCCTCGGCAGAGCGCACACGCCCGTTAGGGTGTATAAGTGCGCCCTTGTGTGCAAGGGTAATTCTTCGGTGTCGCTTCTCCGGCTCGTTTTCTCAAAAACTCCTGCGCTTTGTCGCTGAAAACCGCGGTGTAGAGGAAGTCGCGGGCTTCCTGTTCTGACATATCAATGAGTGCCGGGACAAGGCTTTCAAGGTAGCCGCCCCGCGAACAAAGACGGTGGTTGCGCTCCTTGCGCTTCTCAATGGCAAGTTTGCGGTCAAGCATTTTGTTCCTGTTCTCATACTGCCGGATTTTCTTCTGTGTCAGTTCCATTTCGGCGTTACATTCCTCGATGGTGGTCGGTGGTTTTTTCTTCGACATGGTAGCCCTCCTTTTTGATTTTTAGCACTAAAGCAAGCGAAAGAAGCAAGGTTACAAGTTTTTTCATTCCATTCCCTCCGTTATTAAAAAGTGTAACTTTCCAAATTTAAAAAAGCGACTCATAGAATTATTTCCTCCCGTTAAATAATAGATAACTATTAAAAATAGACAATACTTGCT
>OGCQ01002852.1_pt1 | contig 16736 bp, 14 predicted proteins | sample 1570161 | NCBI WGS metagenome assembly OGCQ01 (sample SAMEA4384402, study PRJEB24528) | human gut metagenome
AAAGGGCGTGGACAGCCTCATGGCCTGCCCGGGAGGGCTGAACGACCTGATCGGGCAGGGCTTTATCGACCTGTCCGCACTGGAAATTTTTGTGCTGGACGAGGCCGACCGGATGCTGGACATGGGCTTTGTCCATGACGTGAAAAAGGTCATTGCAAAGCTGCCCGCCCAGCGCCAGAACCTGATGTTCAGCGCCACCATGCCCGCCGAGATCGAGCAGCTGGCTGCCGGCATCCTGCACGACCCCGCCTTTGTCAAGGTGGACCCGGTGTCCAGCACCGTGGACCGCATCCAGCAGAGCCTGTACTATGTGGAAAAGGGCAACAAAAAGCTTTTGCTGCCGTGGCTCATCAAAAATTTGCAGCCGCCGGTGGTCAACGCACTGGTGTTCAGCCGCACCAAGCACGGCGCGGATAAGATCGCAAAAGACCTGACAAAGCAGGGCATCCCCGCCGCTGCCATCCACGGCAACAAGAGCCAGACTGCCCGCGTGACCGCGCTGGAGGATTTCAAGTCCGGCAAGACCCGGGTGCTGGTGGCGACCGATATCGCCGCACGCGGCATTGATATCAGCGAGCTTTCCCATGTGTTCAACTACGACCTGCCCGAGGTGCCGGAGACCTATGTGCACCGCATCGGGCGCACCGCCCGCGCCGGTGCGGACGGCACCGCCGTCAGCTTCTGCGCCCCGGAGGAGCAGGAGTATCTGGCAGGCATTGAAAAGCTGAACCGCCGCAAGATCCCGGTGGTATCCGGCCACCCGTGGGACGGCGTGCCCGCCCCGGTGCGCCCGGTGCTGCCCGTGCGCGGCAAAAAGCCCCGCGCCGAAGCAGAAAAACCGGCTGAAGCGCCGAAAAAACAGGCCGAAACTGCGCCCGCAAAAGCTGCAAAGGCAGCTGCGCCCGCGCCGAAGCAGGAGCCGAAGGCCGCAAAGAACGCGGTGCCTGCAAAACCGAAAAAAGAGGAAACATTGATGCAAGACAGCAACGCAAAGCGCGGGGTCCGCAACGACCGCCGCGCCAACAACCGGGGCGCAAACGCCCCCAAGGAGGCTGCAGCGCCTCGCGCCCGCCGCGAGAATGCCGCCCCCGCCCGGGGCAGCAACGCCCAGCCCAAGTTTGACCCCCATTTTGTCAGCGCCCCGGAGGCTACTCCGCTGCGCCCGGCACGCAAGACTCCTGCTGCTCCGGCAGCACCTGCGATCCGCAGCGCACAGGAGCCCCAGAATAATCAGAACGCAAGCCGCAGCGGCAGCCGCCGCAATGACCGCAGCGAGCAGCGCGCTGCCCAGAGCAACAACGCCCGCCCTGCCCGTAACGAGCGCGGCAGCGCAGGCAATCAGAACCGCACCGGCAGCGCACCCCGTGCTCCCAAGGCCGAGCCTGCCCGCCGTGGCCGCAATGCTGCCGCCCGGGACGAGGACCCGGGGCTGATGCTCATCAGCCGCCGCCCGCCCCAGCAGAAGTACACCAGCTTCGAGGAGTATATGGACGCCCACGGCGGTGCCACCGCACCCATTGAGGACCACAGCGAAGAAGTATGAGCCGGAACGAAGCCTTTGCCCCGTGGCAGTGCCCCCTGTGCGGCGGCGTACTGCAAGGGGAAACCGACCTGAAATGTGAAAAAGGCCACTGCTTTGACCGCGCCCGGGAGGGCTACTAGCATCTTTTGCCGGTGCAGAGTATGCGCACCAAAGCCCCAGGGGACAGCAAGGAGATGGTTGCCGCCCGCCGCGCCTTCCTGAACGCCGGATACTATGGCATTTTCGGGCAGGCGCTGGGGGAGCTGTGCCTTGCCCACGGCGTGCCCGCCGCGAAGGACGCCCCGCTGCATCTGCTGGATGCGGGCTGCGGCGAGGGCTGGTACGACCGCTGCATCGCGCAGCAGTTCGCGGCGGCGGAAAAACCGCTGCAGCTGGCCGGGTTCGATATCGCAAAGCCCGCCGTGCGTCTGGCGGCAAAGGCGCTGCCCGCTGCGCAGTATGCGGTGGCGTCCAGCTTCAGCCAGCCGGTGCGCACCAGCTGGGCAGACGTGCTGCTGAACTGCTTTTCGCCCTTTGCGCAGGAGGAGTTCAGCCGGGTGCTGCGCCCGGGCGGGCGTATGATCTACGTTGTGCCGGGGGCAGAGCATCTGTACCAAATGAAGGCTGTGCTTTACGAAAAGCCCTACAAAAACCCGGTGCAGCAGGTGGAGTACCCGAGCTTCCGTGCCATCGACGAGCGGGAGGTGCAGGGCACCATCACCGTGCCCGCCGCCCAGCTGGAAGCGCTGTTTGCCATGACCCCCTACTACTGGAAAACGCCCCGCGACGGTGCCGCCCGCCTTGCGGCTCTGCCGCAGCTCACCACCACCATCGCCTTCCGCTTTCTGGTGTTTGAAAAGCTGTAATAAGATAAAAAAGGACTGCCGTGCACTCTGCACGGCAGTCCTTTTTTGTGCCCATTCTCATGCTTGTTGATTTTCACAAGAACTGACATACTAATATATCAATTTCGCACAAAAACAACAAAATCTATTTACAAGCGCATTGTATTGTGGTACGATTTGTGCGGATTTCGATGGCATGATACACTGGAATGTCTATCGGGCCCGGCAGCAGGGCGTTTGCTGCACAGCTTTGGGCGGCTTTGCTCTGTACAAATGAGCCGTCTGCATTTAAAAGGAGAAATGATGATGAACAGAAGAGACTTTATGAAGCTTTCCGCCGCTTCTGCTGTGACCATGGGCGCAGTGGCTGGCATGGCGCCCGCATCCTTTGCTGAAAACGCTGGCGTGCACACCGATGCTGAGGTGCAGGCCATGGTGGCAGAGGAACTCCGCCTCTCCCGCGAGGTAGCCTTTTATCCGGCTGCTTTCCGGGGCGATTTTGACAAGTTCTATGTGCTGTTCCACAAGCTGTCCCGTGCTCAGTACGAGAAGGTGGACGGTGCAGCTGTGCCCGGCATCAACGCTTCTCACTACGATATGTGTGTTGCCCTGACCAATGCCCGCAAGGCGCTGCGCCAGATCAAGGACCCCAAGAGCACCGTTTGGGAAATTTGGGGAGATCAGATGGCCGTGGAATCTCCGCTGCCCACCAACTGGGAAAATTGCTACGATAACGAGGGCTTCCGTCCCTTCCTGAACCCGTACCTGCTGCGAGATCAGGGCAAGGTGAAGGGCAACGTGATCATTATTGCAGGCGGCGGCAGCACCCACCGCAACAACGTGGTGGAAGGCTACCCTGTGGCCGAGTTCTTCAACAAGAACGGCTACAACGCCTTTGTGCTGCAGCGCCGCGTCAACCCTTATGCCGCTGTGGATCAGCAGCTGGATCTGGCACGCGCTATCCGCTACATCCGCCACAACGCCTCTGAAAAACACATCGGCAAGACCGATATCATGATCGCTGTGGGCTTCTCTGCCGGCGGCATGAATGTGATGCAGGTGGTGGCCAACCAGTTCGGCACTACGAATACCCCGGATAAGGTCTATCCCAGCTACGTCTGCGATGCTGTGGACTATGAGAGCGCTGACCTGAACGTGGCAATCCCCATCTACGGCCTGTTCGTCACTGGTCTGAACTTCACGAAGAACCCCAACCTGCCTCCGGTCTTTGGTGTTGTGGGTCAGAAAGATGGCCTGAGTGCGATGATGCTGCCCTCTCTGCCGGAGTGCGCGGATATCTTCAAGGATTTCAGCTTCTATCTGGCACCCGATGCGCCCCACGGTGTGGGCTTGGGCACTGGCACCAAGGGCTATGTGGATTACTACACCCAGATCGCCCAGTGGCCGGATATGGCTGTCAACTTCATCGAGAGCCGTCTGGGGCTGATGGAAAAGAAGATCGACATGGACTCCGTGGGCTTTGCATGGTAAGCTGTCCTGACAGAAGTTCCTGAAAAAACAATGACCCGCCGCACCTCCTTCAGTGCGGCGGGTCGTTGTTTATAAAAATGGTTATGTATGATACTCCATCCATTTGCCCTTCCATGCGTACAGGATCATGAGCAATGCGCCCAGACCCCAGCTGACGGGGTAGAGGATGAACACGCCCTCGATGCCGGAGAAGAAGGGCAGCAGAAACTGGATCCATACCACACGGAACAGGCACAGCGAGACCAGCAGCACCACCATGGGCGGGATGCTGGCACCCGTGCCGCGCACGGCACCGGCAAGGCCGTGCAGGATGCTGAGCAGGAAGTAGAACGGGCAGAACCACTGCATGGCCAGCTTGCCGTAGGTGACCACGGCCTCGTCGGCGGTGAACAGGTGCAGAATGGCATCCTGCCCGGCCAGCAGGGCAGCGCCGGTGCAAAGGGTGTAGATGACCCCGATGGCAAGGGTGACCCACACCGAGCGCTTTACCCGGTCCAGACGCCCCGCGCCGTAGTTCTGCCCCACAAAGGTGGTAGCAGCCATGCTGATGCTGCTGACCGGCAGAATGTTGAAGCCGTCGATCTTCATGTAGGCTGCAAAGCCCGCCATGGCGGCGGCACCGTAGCTGTTCACGCTGGCCTGCACCAGCACGTTGGAAAAGGAGATGACCATGTTCTGGATGCCGGTGGGCAGACCCACCCGGATGATGCGGCCTGCCATTTTGCGGTGCAGCCGGATGGCGGAAAGCTCCACCCGGCAGGCGTCCTCGCTTTTCATCAGAAAGCGCAGGCTCAGCACGCAGGACACCAGCTGGCTTAAATCGGTGGCGATGGCAGCGCCTGCCACCCCCATCCGCAGCCCCACGATGAACAAAAGATCCAGCACGATGTTGGTCACCGATGCCCATGCCAGATACACCAGCGAGCGCCGGGAGTTGCCGGCGGCGTTCAGGATGCCGGCGGTCATGTTATACACCACGCTGAACAGCACGCCGCCAAAGTAGATGCGGATATAGGTCACGGCGTCGGCCAGCACCTCGGCGGGGGTGTTCATGGCTACCAGCAAAGCGCGCCCGCAGGCAACGCCGCCCACGGTCAGCAAAAGCCCCATGACCACTGCAATGGCAAGGGAGGTGTGCACCGCCTCGCGGGTCTCCTTGTGGTCGCCCGCGCCCAGATACTGCGACACCACCACGCCCGCACCTACGGCCAGTCCCTGACTGAAGCCGATGAGCAGATAGATGGGCGAACCACTGGAGCCCACGGCGGCAAGGGCATTACTGCCCACAAAATTGCCCACGATGATACTGTCAGCGGTGTTGTACATCTGCTGCAGCAGGTTGCCGAAGATCAGCGGCAGGGCAAACAGCAGCAGGCTTTTTACAATGCTGCCCTCGGTCATAAGGGTAGCGGTATTCCGTGTTTTTACGGCGGCCATGGGGCTCCTCCTCTCAGCGCAAAAAAATCGCTTGTACCCCTTAGCATAGCACAAACCCCGCCCCGGGACAAGGGGCAGGGCTGACGATTTTAAATCGTCTCGCCCGCCGACAACAGCGGCGGCGCGTGGCTGCCGTACAGTCTGCGGTCAAGATAGTTCTGTGTGATGCGCACCACCGTGCCGGACAGCGCAATTACGCCGATGAGGTTCGGCAGCATCATCAGGCCGTTGAAGGTGTCGGAAAGCGTCCATGCAAGGTCCAGCCGCATCACCGCACCCAGCGGCATCAGCGCTACGAACAGCACCCGGTAGCCCGCCCCTGCCCCTGCGCCGAAGAGATACTCCACGGCCTTGCAGCCGTAACAGCTCCAGCCCAAGGTGGTGGAATAGGCGAACAGCAGGATGCACACCGCAATGAGTTTTGCCCCCAGCGTGCCGAACACGGCGTCAAAGGCCTGCCCTACCAGCGCACTGCCCGCCGCCCCGGCGGCGATGCGCCCGGTGTCCAGATCCACAAAGCCGGAGGTCAGCACCACCAGCGCCGTCAGGGTGCACACCACCATGGTGTCCGCAAACACCTCAAAAATGCCCCACATCCCCTGCTGCACCGGCTCCTTTACGTTGGAAGCCGCGTGCACCATTACCGAGGAGCCAAGCCCGGCCTCGTTGGAAAAAGCACCCCGCTTAAAGCCCCATGTGACCGCCCGGGACAGCCCGTAGCCTACGATGCCCCCACCGGCGGCTTGCAGCCCGAACGCACCCTTTACGATAGCGGCAAGCGCCGCCGGGACGGCAGTGATGTGCACCCCCACCACGGTGAGCGCCCCTACGATGTACAGCAGCGCCATGGCGGGGACAAGCCTTTCCGTCACAGCGGCCACCCGCTTGAGCCCGCCCAGCAAGATCACCGCCGACACTGCCGCCAGCACTGCGCCGGTAGTGGCCTCCGGCACGCCAAAGGCCGCTTTCAGATTGCCCGCGATGGAATTGAGCTGGCTCAGGTTGCCGATGCCAAAGCTTGCCAGCGCGCAGAACGCGGCAAACAGCACCGCCAGCACCCGCCCCGGCTTGCCGCCAAGGCCGTCCCGCAGGTAGTACATCGGCCCGCCGCGCCAGCCGCCCGCCGGGTCTTTGCGGCGGTAGTAGATGCCCAGCACGTTCTCGGCGTAGCTGGTCATCATGCCCAGCAGTGCCATGACCCACATCCAGAACACCGCCCCCGCCCCGCCGGAAAGGATGGCGGTGGCCACCCCCACAAGGTTGCCGGTGCCGATGGTGGAAGCCAGCGCGGTGCACAGGCTCTGAAACTGGCTGATGGCCTGTTCCTCGCGGGCGGTATGGGCGGTGACGCTCCGGTCGGTCAGGATAGCACCGAGGGTGTGCCGCATCCAGTAGCCCCACCGCCGCAGCTGGAAGCCTCCGGTGCGCACCGTCAGCAGCAGCCCGGTGCCGAAGAGCAGCCCCAGCCCCATCGGCCCCCACACGATGCCGTTCAAAGCCTCGATTCCCCGCATGAACCGCTCTGGCATCCTGCGGCCTCCTTTGCTGATGAAAAGTTTCTGCTTGCCTTCAGCGTGCAGGGACGCTCCGCTGGGCCAGAGGCAGGGAGGGGTGTTCCGACTCCCCCCTCCCTACCTCTGGACTCCACCCACCCCGCAACGGGCCAAGGGCTGCTCGCCCTTGACAATCCTAAAGAAGAAGTCGAAGCACAAAAAAGCTAGCGCTGCGCCAGTCGGCGCTATCGCTTTAACGCTTTTTTCGCTTCTCCATTTATAACCCCTCAGTCGCTGCGCGACAGCTCCCCCGAGGGGGAGCGAGCACACCCGGAAGCTTTGCAGTTTAACCGCAAACTTTCCCGCTATGCCAAAGGCTCCCTCCCAGAGGGAGCTGGCAAAGTCGTAGACTTTGACTGAGGGAGTTCCCTTACCATCCTATGCAGCGCCATTACTCCTCATGCGGTGCGGAGGGCTTTTCGGGGGCGGGTGCGGGAAGGGGTTCCAGTGTCAGCCAGAAGTCCTCCTGTTCCTCACGGTCTTTTTCGTTGGGGTTTTCTGTTTTATCCATACAGCATCCCTGCCTTTCTGCATAAAGGGTCGCCCGGTGGGCTATGCTTTATGCACAAAAAGGAGGCAGAGCCATGAAACACGCAAAACGCAGCGGTTGGCGTCCCTTCTGGGCGGCGCTATGCGCCGCCCTGCTGGTGCTGCTGCCGTTGGTGGGCGGCACGGTGCTGCTCAGCCGCGCCCAGCTGCGCAGCAGTCTGCGGCAGGCCGCAAAAAGCCAGAGCGGGGTGCCCATCCGTCTGCCCAAAGCCACCGACCGGTGCACCGTGCTGCTGTGCGTGGCAGACGAGACCCCGGGCTTTGTGCTGGCCTACCTGAACGCCGGGCAGAACTGCATCCATCTGCTGGCGGTGCCCGCCGCGCTGGAAGTGCCCTTTGGGGGCAAAAATGTCCCCCTTGCGGACTGTTACGCCGCCGCAGGGCCCGCCCGCTGCCGGGAGGCGCTGGGCGAGGTGTTCGCCCTGCCGGAGGATACCGACTATCTTGCCATCGCTCCGGCAGTGCTGACAAAACTGGCGGCGCGGTACGGCGCAGTGCGGGTGGGCTTTACCGGGGCGCTCACCCCGGAGCAGCTGGCGCAGTACGGCAAAGGCACCGGGGTGCAGGGCATCTCCGCCGCCGATGCCCACAGCTTTTTAGCGGCGCTGGATGCCGACACTTCTCTTTCGCCCCGGCGCAGCGCCGCCGCGCGGGCAGCGGTGTGGGATGCGTTTTTCCGGCAGGCGCTGGAGCTGCTGCCCACCACCTTGCCGCAGGGTCTGCGGGAGGTGAGCAGCAGTCTGCTGACCAGCCTGACCGCCGTAGACCTTGCTACACTGGAACGCACGCTGGAATTTTTAGCCACCAGCGCCGAGCCGGTGGATATCACCGCCGACGCCCTGCCCGGGGACTGGGCAGGCGGGCACTATACGGTGTCTGATGCCTCCCGGGCGGCGGTGCAGAGCTTTTTCAACCTCTCCCCGGCGGCGGCGCAGTCTGCATCCGGCAGTGAGCCGTAACCCAGCACCAGCGTCCCGGCGGCAGAATGCGCCGTGCCGGTCAGGTCGTAGTCGCTCAGCAGGGAACAGCGCACCCCGTACTGCCGGGCAGCAGCCCGCAGGGCGGCGTCCGGCGGCGGGTCTTTCAGCTGTGCCAGCAGGTGCAGGCCGGTGTGCAGCCCCGCAAGGGTAAGCTCCTCCGGCGCAAAGGAGGTGCGCAGCGCCGCCACCAGTGCATCCCGCCGGGCTTTGTAGGCGGTGCGCTCCCGCGCTAAATGCCGGGTGAAGTACCCCCCGGTGATAAAGCGCGCCAAGGTCTGCTGCTCAAACCGCCCTACCGTGCCGGAGTACAGCCGGTACTTGGCCTGCCACGCGCCCAGCAGCTGCCGGGGCAGTACCATGTACGCAATGCGGATGCCCGGGGCAAGGCTGCGGGAGCAGGTGGACAGGTACACCACCGGGCCGTCTGCGCCCGCCATGCCCTGCAAGCTGGGCAGCGGGCGGGTGTCGAAGCGGAACTCGGAGTCGTAGTCGTCCTCTATGATGTACCGCTGCCCCGGGGCGCGGGCTGCCCAGTGCAGCAGCTCGGCCCGGCGTCCGGCGGGCATGGTGACCCCGGTGGGGAACTGGTGGCTGGGGGTGACGTAGCACACCGCCGCATCGCTGGCGGAAAGGGCGAAAAGGGACAGCCCATCCGCGTCCACTGGCAGGCAGCGGCAGGATACGCCGTTGTTTTCCAGCACCTGCCGGGCGCGGGGGTAGCCGGGGGTCTCCACGGCGGCGGGGCCGGGCAGCAGCGGTGCCAGCAGCCCCAGCAGATATTCCAGCCCTGCACCCACTACCAGCTGCTCCGGATCGCACTGCACGCCCCGGTACTCGGCCAGATACCCTGCCAGCGCCTGCCGCAGGGCGGCATCGCCCCGGGCATCCCCGGGAGTGAGCAGCTCCGGCGCGGAATAGAGCAGTTCCTTTTGCAGCCGCGCCCATGTGCGGAAGGGGAACAGCCCCGGGTCCACGCCTCGGGTGGATAAATCAAACTGTACCGGCGGGGCGGCATCGGCGAGGTGCTCTGCCGGCGGCGCGGGATGGGCGGCGGGCGGCTGCACCCCCTGCGGCAGGGCAAGATACTCCTGCACCGTGAAGCCGCTGCGCTCCCGGGCGGTCAGGTAGCCCTCTGCCGCCAGCATCTGGTAGGCGGTGTCCACCGTGTTCACCGAGATCGACAGCTCTGCCGCCAGCCGCCGCTTGCCGGGCATCCGGGTGCCCGCCGTCAGGGTGCCCGCCCGCATCTCGGCGGCAAGGCTGCGGTAGAGCTGCTCGTACAGCGGCACCGCCGAAGCCGGGTCCAGTGCCGTGGTCAGATGTACCATAGAATGTCCCTCCCATCTGGGCATTGCGTCAAACTGACCCCATAAAAAAACTTTGTTCTGGGTATTTTCATAGGGTCAGTTCTGCGTATAATAGGAGCATACCCGCCGAACACCCAAATGTCAAGTGGTTTTGTGGGGTTATCGGCGTGATTGGAGGGAAAGTATCATGTCTACTACTGCAATGTGGCTGCTGCTGGCAGTCGTCGTTATCCTGATCCTGTTTTTCAGTGTGCTGTACAAGCGCCGCTTTACGGTGCACGAGCTGGCGCTTACCGGCGTGATGGCTGCGCTGAGCCTTGTGGCTTACCTGTTCTTCCGCATCCCGTTCTACGGCGGCTCCTCGTTCCATCTGGGCAACACCTTTACTGCCCTGACGGCGCTGCTGCTGGACGGCGTATCCGGCGGTCTGGCGGGTGCCATCGGTCTGGCGCTGGCAGATATCCTTGCCGGTGACCCGGGCTACGCCATTACCACCTTCGTGCTCAAGTTCATCATCGGCATCACCTGCGGTGCCGTGGCACATAAGGTGTTCAAGCTGCGGGATCAGGATCGTCACAGTGCCGGGTATCTGGTCAAGGTGATCGTCTCTGCGGGTTCCGGTCTGCTGCTGAACGTGTTCACCGACCCCTTCCTTGGCTACTTCCGCAACGTGTACATCTTTGGGCAGGAGTACACCGTGGCACAGGCGCTGACCAAGATCGCCGGCGGCGTCACCTTTGTGAACAGTGTGGCTTCCACTGCCTGCGCCGTGGTGCTGTATCTGGCACTGCGCCCCGCGCTGGAGCGTGCAAAGCTGCTTTCCAAGGGCGAGAACAAAGCTGCCTGATTTAGAGAATAAAAGGGACGAGGGAAAGCCCGCGGGCTTTCCCTCGTCCCTTTTCTGTTACCGTTTTCGGCTGCAAAGGTGCTTTGCGGCGTCCCGCCCGGCGGCAAGGCCGCTGCCGAACGCCCAGTGCAGGTTGAAGCCGCCGCAGCTTCCGGCGCAGTCCAACGTTTCCCCCACGAAGTACAGCCCCGGACAGCCCTTGAACTGGAAGGTCGGTTCCACCTCGGTCAGGGCAAGCCCGCCGCCGGTGGTCTGCGCCTGCCGCCAGCCGCAGGGGGCAAGCCCCTCGAACCGCCAGTGCTTGGCGGTGTGGGCAAGGGGCTGCATCTGCTTGACCGAGCGGTTGTTGGGCATATTGGCAGCTTCCCAGAGGGCGTAGCCCAGCTTGACGTTCAACAGCCCTGTCCAGAACCCGGCAAGGGTGTCGGATGCAGTTTGGATGGCGTGCCGGGCAAGCAGACGGGTCAGGTCCATCTCGCTCAGCTCCGGGAACAGGTCAAGTTCCACGACAGGGTCTCTCAGCCTGCGCCCGGGGGCAAGCAGGCCGGACAGCTGCATGATGCAGATGCCGGAAAGCCCGTAGTCGGTAAACTGTACTTCGCCCATTTCTTCAGCCAATACCCGGTCGCCGTCCAGCAGGCGGGCGGCGGCTTTGGCGCGGATGCCCGCAAGGCTCTTGTTCGGCCTTACACATTGCAGGGCGGTCAGGCAGGGGTAAAGGGGGCGCAGCTGCCCGCCGCAGGCGGCGGCAAAGCGGGTGCCAAAGCCGTCCGTGCCGAACTGCGGCCCGGCGGCGCCGCCCATGGCGCAGATGACGGCATCTGCCCACAGGTTTTCAGTGCCGCCCTCGGCGTTCGTAAACTGCACGGTGTAGCCGCCCTTGCTCTGCCGCAGGGTGCTTACCGTGCAGCCGGTGCGCAGCTGTACCTTGTGCCGCTGCAAATGCAGCTCCAGCAGCGCCAGCACGTCTGCCGCCTGATTGGAATAGGGGTACACCCGCCCGGCCTCATCGGTGCGGGTATACAGCCCCAGCTGCTCAAACCACGCCAGCGGTGCGGCGGCATCCACCGCCGCCAGCAAAGGCCGCAGCGCGGCGGGGTCGGCGGTGAAGTACTTTTCCGGCGCAATGGCGGTGTTGTCCAGATTGCAGCGGCCGTTGCCGGTAGCCAGCAGCTTTTTGCCCACCTTGGGGTTGCGCTCCAGCACCGTGACGCGGGCAGCGGGTGCGGCCTGTGCAGCCGCCAGCGCAGCGGCCAGTCCGGCGGCACCGCCGCCCAGAATGAGGATGTTCGGCATCCGGACACCTGCCTTTCTCAGTAGAATTTTAGGATCTGTCTTCATAAGCGGGGTGCTGTGCTTATGAAAACGGCTTTTTGTATCATTGTAGCAGAACCCTGCCGGAAACGCAACGAAGAGGCAGCTTTCCGTGCAGGTCTTTTTGCGCGGGGGCAGCAGGTATAAATGGCCCGGCCTGACAGATACTAGTGCTGCAGGCATTTTTAAGGAAACGGAGGAGCAAAAACATGAAAGCAACAGGAATCGTGCGCCGCATCGACGAGCTGGGCCGGGTGGTCATCCCCAAGGAGATCCGCCGCACCCAGCGCATCCGGCGGGGCGACCCGCTGGAGATCTTTACCACCGGCGACGGGGAAGTGATCTTTAAAAAATACTCGCCCATGGGCGAGGTGAACACCCTTGCCGCCCAGCTGGCAGAGGTGCTCAGCCGTCAGTTTGCGCTGACCGCCTTTGTGTGCGACAGGGACCGCATTCTGGCGGTCAGCGGCAGCGGACGGCGGGAACTGACCGACCGCAGCATCAGCCAGCCGCTGGAAAAGCTGATGGACGCCCGCAAGCCCTACCAGAGCCCCGGCAACCCGGAAAAGACCCTGCTGCCCTGCGAGGGCGCACCCCGGGTGCTGCTATGCGCCGCGCCGGTGCTGGCGGGCGGGGATGTGACCGGCGCGGTGGGTCTGTTGACCGAGGACCGCACCGCCTGCCCGGAGGACGCCCAGTGCAAGGCGGTTGCAGTGGCAGCGGCCTTTCTGGCAAAGCAGATGGAGGAGTGAAAACACCGCCGCCCGGCCTGTGGAAGCAAGCCGGGCGGCGGTGTACATGAAAGGATGAATATGAGGATGATTATTTGGTGATGGTCACAGGCACCTTTTTCAGGCTGTTCCATGCGCGGATGATGCGGGCATTGGTCACCTTGGTGTCCGGGCCGAAGGTTGCGCCGTGGTCGGAGAGCAGACCCTGCTCTGCGCACCAGCGGGCGGCTTTCTGCTGCTCGATAGCGTCAGCAGGGATATCGGTATACAGTGCGGTGCTTACGGGGTCGGGCTTGCCGGCAGTCGTCCACAGGACGTTTGCCAGCTCCTGCCGGGTGGAGGGGATAAAGCCGTCCGGCAGCGCATAGTGCAGGTATAGGGAAGAACCGTAGACATAGGTGGCATAACCCAGACCCGCAGTGCCCAGTACCACGCCAAGTGCGGCTGCGCCGGAAGAGAACGCCGGGTCAAGCTCGCCGGGGTTGTCCGTTGGAGGTGCCGAAGGCTCCTCGGTCACCAGCACGATCTTTTCATAGTTCTGCACAGGGATCTCGTAAATATAGTTGTCACCGTTGCTGTCAGGTACGGGGAAGCGTTCACCGTCTGCAAGGTAATAGAGCAGTTTGGTATTGGTCTTTACGGTAATGGTGTTGGGCTGCGCAGACGATCCGCGGGGGACAAAAAGACTGGTGTAGCTGTTTTCAGAAAAGCCATCATTTACAGGCACTTGGAAGGCTCTGCAACTCTGATCGCTCACAGTGGTAAAGGCAATGTCGCTGCCTACCGGCAGGGTAGGCTCGTTTACAAAATAGCCGCCGGTGATGGAAAGCTTGGACGGGTCGGTGCTGCTTACATCCACGGCGTTGGTAAACAGGCCGCCGCTGATGGAAAGCGGGGCGTAACATTCTTCGGCTACAACCTCACCGTTAAACAGGCCGTTGCTGATGGTGATGGGAGTGTCAGAACGCTTGAGCGTCACACGCTTTTCAAAGGTCCCGCCCTCGATCGTGGCCTCAGTGCCGGAGGCGGCGTTTACCTCGACAGCTTCCTTAAAGGTGCCGCCGGAGATGGTGCCGCTGTCGTTGTGCAGAATCCCCTGGAAGGTACCGTTGGAGATGGTGCCGCGGAAGTTGTACGACTCCCCTTGGAAGGTGCCGCCGGAGATGGTGCCGTCGTTGTTGTACACCTCCCCTTGGAAGGTGCCGTCGGAGATGATGCCGTAGTTGAACACCTCCCTTTGGAAGATGCCGCCGGAGATGGTGCCATTATTGTAGGTATAATCGCCGACGGTGCCGCCGTTAAATTCGACACCTTCACGAATATCGAGATCTGCCTGCAATGCACTTACAGCCCCGGGCTCCGAAGAGGGCTGCAGGGCAAAAACGCCATTGTACAGATGACAACCGGAGCTAGCGTCGTAGTGCCAATGCTCCCCGCCGTCGCCTGCAGGCGTGCCATCGGCGTTCAGCTGGATGGTAATGCTGTCGGCGGTGCCGTTCTCCGCGTCCAGATCACGGCTGCTGCGGGTGGCGGCTTCCTCCTCGGTGCTGCGGGAGGCGTCGGCCTCCTGCACAAGGGGTGCAGCCTTTTTGGCCGTGGTCTGGGCGGGTGCATCGAACACCGGGGCGGCTGCCAGTGCAGACACCGGCAGCAGGGACAGCAGCATACTGCCGGTCAGCAGGATGCTTACAATGCGTTTGGCTTTCATAAAATTTCGCTCCTTTCGTGTGGGGTTTATACGGGGGTGTCGTTACCATAAATATACCATAAACTGGGCAAAAACAAAAGAAATTCTGCGCGAATGGGGGTTAAAACTGCGCGAATGGCTGAAAAAAGCGAGAAAAGTAGTACATATTATAATAAAACTCCCCCAGTCATCGCTGCGCGATGCCAGCCCCCTCTGGGATGGGGCCTTTGGCATAGTGGTACAGTTTCCGGCTAAAGTGTAAAGTTTGCGGGCGCGCCAGAGGCTCCCTCCCCGAGGGAGCTGGCAAAACCGTCAGGTTTTGACTGAGGGAGTTAGCCGTGCGCCCTCTCAGGCGCTCCCGCGCCAGCTCTCCCAAGGGGAGAGCCAAGCCGTAAAGCCCATGGCTAAAGTATTAGGTACAAAGAGGAAGTTTCCGGCAGTGCTCTTGCCTCTCCCTTTGGGAGAGGTGTCACCGCAGGTGACGGAGAGGGCGCACGCCGTCAGTCCTATTTTAAGGTATCAAGTGTAATGAGAAACTTCCCCACCATGCCAAAAGCTCCCCCCTCGGGGGAGCTGGCACGCCGTCAGGCGTGACTGAGAGGGTTCAGCCCCGCCCCACCTAGGGCGCACACCCCCTTTATGACAGAATTATGAATCTTTATAAACATTTTTGCAAAGGGCTTGACAGCAGGGCAAAAACGATTATAATGGTCTTAGCACTCAGGAACAAGGAGTGCTAAACAAACAAAAGCAATACAAAAAGGAGGCAGGCGCTATGACGATGGATGCACGCAAGCAACGGGTCTTGCAGGCAATCGTGGCGCTGTATGGCCTTGAGGGCGAGCCGGTGGGCAGCAGCGTGCTGGCAAACTACTTTGATATGGCAGTGTCCAGCGCAACGCTGCGCAACGAGATGGCGGCGCTGACAAAGCTGGGCTTGCTGGAGCAGCCCCACACCAGCGCAGGGCGTGTGCCCAGCGCCAAGGGCTACCGGTATTATCTGGACAACCTGCTGACCGATGATCAGCCGCTGGACCGTGTTACCCGCGCCCGGGTGGATGCGGTGTTCGCCAGCCTTGACCACGAGCCGGAAAAGCTGGCACAGGGCGCTGCCAAGGCGCTGGCCGCCATCAGCGGCTGCACCGCCGCCGTCAGCACTCCCTGCGCCGAGGATCTGTGCATCGCCCATTACGAGGTGGTGCAGGTGGGCCGCAGCGCAGCCGCTGTGCTGGCTGTGACCACTGCCGGTTACGTCCGCACCCGGGTGGCGCGGGTGCGCACCGGGCTTTCCCGGGAAAATGCAGCTGCCCTTGCGGCGCTGCTCAACCGCAACCTTACCTTTGTGGCACCGGTGGATCTTTCCACCCGGATGCTCAGCGAGCTGTGCAGCCAGATCGCACCGGAGCTTGTGCCGGTGGTCAGCGCCGCAGCCGCGATCCTGCAGGACAGCGTAAAGCCCCATGTATTTCTGGGCGGCGAGCAGTACCTGCTGGACTGGCCGCAGCTGGACGGCCGGGTGGGTGATATCCTTACCCTGCTGAACGACGAGGAACAGGCTGCAAGCCTGATCGCACCCCCGGAAAACCGCAGCGAAAGCGTGCTGCTGGGCGAGGATCTGGAACCGCAGATCCCCGGGCTGTGCATCGTGAGCGGCCGGTATCTGGTAGGCGGCGGGCTGTGGGGCTCCATTGCCCTGATCGGCCCCACCCGGATGCCCTTCCAGAAGCTGATGCCCCTGCTGCACGAGTTTGCAGACCAGCTGGGCGAGGGCATGAGCGGTAAACGAAAAGACACCCCGCAGGCTGCCGTACCACGGCGGACTGTGATCTATAAGGAGGATCTGGAATGAGCGAAGAAGCAAAGAACACGGTGCCCGAGACCGAGCAGCCGGAGACTGCCCCCGAGGAAAAGACCGCTGCCGCAGCGCCCGAACAGGCTGCTGCCGAGGCTGCCGCTACCGAAGAGGACAAGAAGAAGGACGGCGGCTGGTTCAACAAGAAGGCCCGGGAGATGGAAGCCGTTAAGGCAAAGCTGGATGCAGCGGAAAAGAACGCTGCACAGGCCAAGGATCAGCTGCTGCGCATGGCTGCCGAGTACGACAACTACCGCAAGCGCTCCACCCGCGAGGCCGACCAGAAGTTTGGCGACGGTGTTTCCCATGCAGTGGAAAAGATCATCCCCATTCTGGATACGCTGAATATGGCTGCCAACGCCCCCACCACCGATGAGAATTACAAAAAGGGCGTGGTCATGACGCTGGATAAGGCGGCAAAGGCACTGGAAGCCCTCCATGTGGAGGAGATCGAGGTGCTGGGCAAGCCCTTTGACCCCAACTTTATGAATGCTGTGCAGCAGATCCCCGCCCCGGACGGGCAGGAGAGCGGCACGGTGGTCACCGTTTTCCAGAAGGGTTACAAGCTGGGTGACAAGATCATCCGCCATGCAACCGTTGTGGTGGCCGAATAAATAAGCC
>OGCQ01002884.1_pt1 | contig 16596 bp, 22 predicted proteins | sample 1570161 | NCBI WGS metagenome assembly OGCQ01 (sample SAMEA4384402, study PRJEB24528) | human gut metagenome
AGAATCAGGGAAAAGTTATACGCAGAAAGAGTTTGAATATGCAATAGAACAAGGAGTTCCAGTCATTTCGTTTGTGCATAAGAATCCCGAGTCTTTGCCTGGCACCAAAATAGAGCAAGAACAATCTAAACGTAATAAGCTAGAAGATTTTAAATTTTGTGTAAAAAAGAGGTCATGTAAATTTTGGAGTAATGCTGATGAGTTGGCATCCCAAGTCGTGTTAGGATTAAATAATGAGATAAAAATCCATCCTCGTATAGGATGGGTTAAAGCAGATGAAGTTTCTTCTGCTGAAGCTAATAAAGAATTGCTTCAACTTAAAAAAGAAAAAGATTATTTATTGTCTAGAATTAAGGAAATAGATGCAAGCGCACCAGTTGATATTGAAGATTTAGAACATGGTGAGGATAAATTTGATATAACGTATTTTCATAGTGAAGATCCGTTTGATTGCAACCGTTTAGATGTAGGGTATCGTACTATTGAAGAAACATGGAACAAATTGTTTCTGTACTTATCTGATAGTTTGTTAACACCAAAGTCTAAAGAGCAAATTATGGAAATATTGCATTCTAAATTAAACTTAGGTGCTCTTGATACAATAGACGATGAATGTTTTCAGACAATCTTAATTCAACTCATGTCTCTTGGGTTGATAGAAACTGATTTATTAAAAACTGATGGACTGTATTCCTATTGGATATTAACTCCATATGGAAGGAAAGAGATGGTTAGATTAAGAGTTCGAAGGAGAAATAAATAGTTTTATCTAAGCATAGGCGTGATTCCGTTGGTTTTGCGTCTTTTTTATGCTATTTTCCAACAATTGGCGAATTGTTGTTTTCTACCTCTCTAATTATTTCCTTTTTCTTTCCTTCATCACTACTTTTATACCACGAATTCTAAATAATAATATAATTCATATGGTATGAAAGAAAAGATATTCAATGCACTAAAACAGGAGTATAAGGCTCTTGGGTTATCTGATGAGATTCTTCAGGGACACGCTAACGCACTTGGTACAACGGGGCTGGTAACTGATGAAAATCTAAACCTCGTCATTTCTGCTCAGAAAGACTTTTTGACAGGTCTTCAAAGTGGAATAGACAAACGCGTCACATCGGCACGCGAAAAGGCATTAGCTGATGCTAAAAAAGCAGACGATGAAGCAAAAGCAGGGGCTGCTAGAAAGAAAGCTGAAGAAGATGCTAAGAAAGCTGATGAAGGCAAACCGGAGTGGCAAAAGGAGATGGATAAACGTTTCGAAGAGTATTCCAAAAAAGAAATTGAACGAGAGAAAGAGTTCAATGCTCTTAAAGAAAAGTACGATGCTCTTGAGAAAGAGAAAACAGAAACGTCCAGAACCAATACGATTTTGTCTAAAGCCAAAGAATTAGGTATTCCTGATTGGCGTATTAAAGAGGGGTTTGCTATTTCCGCAGATGCAGATGAAACAGTAATCAACTCACATCTTACTACAGTCGCTACCAATCTAAAAACGGCTAATTTACCAAGCAATCGAATGGGACATATTCTTGATGATGGCAAACCATCGAAAGAACAAATCTCAGACATTGCAAATTCTCTAATTCATTAAAAATCAAAAGATGACGAAAGTAAATCTAAACAATGAACCGAACGAGATTATCACGGGAGATGATAACATCGTTATTGCTAAATACCTTGATGGTATTGAAGGGGGACGTTCCTTGGATGTGACCGGTTATTCATTGAATGTAATTAAGGCGGGTGTTCCTGCTATTACTGATGGTACCGGGACGTATAAACCTATGCCTTTGAATGAAGACAAGACGTCATTCGGTACTCTTCCTGACGGATATTCCTATGCGGGGATTATCAGAGGTACCATCCGTACCGCCAAACCTTTTGCAGCTATCATGACAAGAGGTAGAGTTAACATGGCAGCAGCCCCATACGCTTATGATACCATTCTAACGGCGTTGAAAGCAGCTTTACCTTTAGTTGAATTTAGAAAAGACGAAGAAGCATAATGGAAAAATCATTTTATTTCGAGTACGCTCAAAAATTCTTTCCACAGTTGGTTTTATCTATCGTTGAGAAAATCAATGAGAGAAATAAAACTAAGCAGACTTATATGTATAAAGATCTGCTTACTCCTGATTTCTCTGCTGATGGAAAGTGGGCCAGCATATTGGCTGATTACAGCCGTGTAGCTGCCGATGTTGTTTCTTTGGATTCAGAACTCCCGCTGAAAAAGCGTGATTCTCTTTCCACTGCAACAGGTGATATCCCTAAGTTGGGAATGAAACTTTATCTGACGGAGAAGCAGATGAAGGATGTGGATAATATGATTGCACAGGGACTTTCAGTGAATCTTATTATCAATAAGATTTTTGCTGATACTCCGCGTTGTCTTGAAGGTGTTTGGGAACGTATCGAAGATATGTTTCTGTCTGGTCTTTCAACAGGTGTTGCTCTTTCAACAAGAAACAATGGTACTGGTATCCGGCTGTCTTATGGCTACAAAGATGAAAATCAATTTGGCGTATCTGCTTTATGGAGTAGTGCAGATGCCAAGGTGATGGATGATATTAAGCGCATTATGGATAAGGCTGATGATGACAGTAACACTGTTACTGACGTATGGGCTGATGATACCTGGCTGAATGCTTTCTATATCAGCCAACAAGCGAGAGAACAATGGGCTTTCATCAATAAGTTCGTAGGTACATCCGTTCCGGCTCTTGATTTGGATTCGGCTACAGAAACATTGAAAAAGAAGTTTAGTATTACCCTCCATCGTGTGAACCGTAAGATCAAAACGGAGATTAACGGTGTACGTCAGTCACATAAGCCTTGGAAGGATGGTACGGCTGTATTTACCTGTGATGAGAAATTAGGATCTTTGGTGTGGACCACACTTGCTGAACAGACAAGACCCGTTGCTGGAGTAGTTTATCAGATTGCTGATGATTTCATCCTTTTGTCTAAGTATGCAAAGAATGATCCTCTTCAAGAGTTTACTTCTTCTCAGGCAATGGTCGTTCCTGTCATTGATAATATAGACAGAATTTATTGTTTGGACTCTAAAACTGTACAAGCATGAAGGTAAAGGTTGTTAGTATTTTCCGTGATAAGTACACTCATAAGCTTTATAATCCGGGTGAAGTGATCGAAATCGTGGACGAATCTCGCGTGAAAGATCTGGCAAGTCGCAATCTTGCCGAGTGTATCGAGACTCCCGAAGAAAAGAAGGAGGTTAAAATCTCCCTTTTTGATAAGGAGTTCGAGAAAAAAGTTTTGATTGATGCGTTGAAGTCCATCGGCGCTCAGGCATCCGGCAACATGAAAGAGGAAACTCTTTTGGCTAAGGTTTCAGAACTTGACAAAGAATCGATTGCGAAACTGAAAGTAACATTGGGCATTGAAGCATGAAGATAAGTGACTACATACTGCAAAAGTTTCAGACTTTCGGTATTCAGTTGTCGGAGGCTGACCTTTTGGATATGTGTCTGAACGCGAAGATAAGCCGAGAGGATGAGATGAACGAGGATTGCCAAACGCGGGTGTCGGTGGCAATTGCGAAGTTCATCCCCTCTCTATTGCTTCGACCTTCCTCAATGGGAGAAGGAGGGGTTGCTATTTCTTGGAATATTCAAGGAATTAAGGACTACTATTCTTTTTTATGTAGTGAATATAATCTACCTAATAGGCTAGGTAGTAAGATTAAGATTCTTGATATAGCAGACTATCTATGATACCTAATTTCAGACCTAACATATTGCAATACCAAGTAATCATCGAAGGCTACGAAGACTATCTAGGTGATTATCATCCTGGTACATCTTCTTTTGAAGGTGAAATTCCCTGTCGGTATGAACTTAACAATAAAGCTAATCAGATGACTTTTGAAGATGGTAAGGTATATGTGTATCAATATGTGGTTTATCTGAATCAAAATTGTAGAGAGTTCAAGATAGGTGATGTTATCCGGCTATTAAACAATGGGTGCGTAATAGCTGAAAAACAGGTTCAAGGTTTTCACAGAGGACAATTAAATGCAAAACTATGGCTATAAGAATGACTACATCATTGTCGGAGATTAATGCTATGTTTGATACAGGAACTAAACAGATCGATTCGGTTACTATTCAGGCTTTGGCGAATCTAGGTAATGAGTGCGTGACAGAGGCTAGAGATAGATCACAAGAAGAAAGCTGGTTTAATCAAACTGGAAATCTTCGAAGCTCTGTTGGTTATGTCGTTGTTGCTCATGGGGAGATTGTGAAGACGTCCGGCTTTGAAACTGTCTTAAGTGGTTCAGAAGGATCGAAAACAGGTAAGGAACTAGCTGTTAGACTTGCTAAGAACTACTCAAGCGGATATGTGCTGATTGTCGTTGCTGGTATGCATTATGCCGAATATGTAGAAGCTAAAGGTAGTAAGTCTGTTCTTGCTTCTGCAGAGCTGTTGGCTCATGCTGAATTTTATCATATGATGGAGAAACTTAAAAGTCAGGTAGTAGGATGAAATCGGATATTGAAATAAAGGATGATGTTTACAAAATAATCAAAGGGTCTGAACTGGAGAAGGCTGTTACCGGGAAATTGAGCAAGACTCTAAGACCGCTTAACTCAGGCAAGGAAGATATTGTCATTTCTATGCTTGACAATGGCAAAGGACAGATTCAGGAAGCTTTTGTAAATGTGAATATCTATGTTCCCGATAATCTACGTGATGGGCAGGCTGAGGAGAATTCAGTCCGTCTGCGTCAACTCTGCAAACTGGCCGCTGAACTTTTAGAAGTGCAACGTGGAGAAGATTACCGTTTCACGCTGGATAAACAAAGGGTAATGGAAGTGAACGGTAAGAGCGAGCACTTCATCAATAACAAGTTATTGTATAAACAAGTAAACGAATAAGTATTATGGCACAATTATCATGGGGAAAACCCAAAATTGAATTTGGAAAGCTGGGTGCTGATGGAGCTGCACCTACTAAATGGGATAAGTTAGAATACGATCCGGTAGAAAACTCTACTAAACTAACGACAAGCAAAGGAGAGAAGAAGGAAGCTAAGGTTGAAGGCGGGGAAAATGAAGCGGTGAAGTATTCCAGAAATACATACGCTTTTGAGTTCGAGATCCGCGCGGCCAAAGGTAGAAGTAAACCTATCGAAGATGAGGATGGAGTAGTCAAGGAAGAATATGCTGTCCGGCTTACTCCTGAAGATTCGTCTGTCGAAGGGATTCTGATTGATCGGGCAACAGTTTCAGTAGAAGATACTTTCGATACGTCAGAAGGAAAGAAATGGAAATATACTTTTGACGCATTGAAACCTGCTACCGGCAATCAGGTTAAACCCTATACCGCAAGTGCTCCTGCACCTGAAGGTTAATAAAAGATTGTTTTCAGAAAAGAGTGCTTTAGCCGGCACTCTTTAATTATTTAGCACTATGGAAGATAAAGAATTGCTTGAAATGAACATTGCTGATACCATCATTGAGAGACCTGTCGGTTTCAATATTGGTAGTCAGCAATTTTATTTATATCCTCCTACGTTGGGGATAACTTATCACCTGGCAAGATTGTTCAGGAGCCTGGAGGCTGATGCCAGACTGATATCTGCTAATCCATATTTGGAAGCCATTCGGTTATGTACCGAAAAGAAGGAGATTGTTTGCCGAATACTGTCTAACTATACGTTTAACCGGAAGGAAGATGTCTTTGATGGTAGTAAGGTGGAAGTACGAGCGAAGGAATTCTCTGAGTTAGCAGCAGAAGAACTCGCTACCATATTTACAATCGTTCTGTCCGGAGATAATACAGAAGAGTTTATCAAGTACTTTGGAATAGACAAAGAACGCTTAGAACGTAGCAGGATAGCCGCAGTAAAGAAAGATAATAGCAGCGTTACCTTTGATGGCAATAGTACCTATGGGACATTGATAGACTTTGCTTGTCAGCGTTATGGATGGACGATGGATTATGTCATGTGGGGAATCAGCTATGCTAATCTAAAGATGCTCATGGCTGATGCTATTACTACTATTTATTTGAGTGAGGAGGATCGGAAATTGCTTGGAAGAGGTGTAGGGGAGGTGATAAATGCGGATGATCCAAGGAATAGGGAGTTGATTCGGAGAATGATTGGTGAATAAGACTAACTTTTAATTTTCACATATTGTTAATGATATTGAATTTAATATCATTTTGTGTTGCAATTTGTTTGATATTAAATTTAATATCATTATCTTTGTGTTGTTAATCAAGCGAATAAGATATGAAGTATAATGAACTGGAACGACTACTTGCTGAAGGTGGGTGCGTAAAGACAAAAAAACAAAGAGCCGGACATCCCTTATGGTATAGTCCAATTACAGGCAAGTTCTTTACTACAAGCAATCACGGCAAGCAAGAAGTAGCAAGTGGAACATTAAAATCAATTAAACGGGATTCAGGGGTTAATTTTTAATCCTATCCATCTAAATACACACGATTATGAAAGTTAGAGTTTTTATAGAACGCAGCAACGACGGGTATAGCGCATATATGCCCGATGATAACAATTTGCCTTTCGGTCTTACGGGTGACGGAAAGACAGCTCAAGAAGCTATGCAGGATTTCTTGCTAGCTCGTGATGAAATGAAAGAGTTCTTCATTGAGGAAGGAAAGGAATTTCCTGAGGTGGAGTTTGATTTCAGCTATGATGTGGCTTCTTTCCTTGCGTATTATAGTGATAAGTTATCTCTCGCAGGACTTGAACGTATAACAGGAGTGGCACAAGGGCAATTAAGCCACTACGTGACAGGACGAAGACAACCTAGTAAAAAGACTGTTGAAAAGATACAGAAAGCTCTACAAAGTTTCGGCAATGAATTAAGTCATGTGAACTTTGCTTGATTAACAACTTTGCACTATTCATTTGACAGCCCCGGATCTCAATTGGTTCGGGGTTTTATGTTTGAATATGGGGATGATTAGAGAGTAAAGAAAAAGCCGGAGGAATCCGGCTTAGCTATTCTATTCTTTCTTTGGTAACCAAATGAAATTGTCATTTTTTTCTACTTCTCCATTGTCAACCATTGCATTTAATACGTTGAAAAACATAGTTTCACTTTTACACTTGCAATTTATTGCTGCTATTCTGCATGTTTTCAATTTTTGTAGATTTTCTAAAATATCAGCTCTAATTTCTGCTTCTGTTTCTAACATAATTACCTCCTATTTTTATTGTTTATAATTTCTCCGCTAACTTCTTAATATCCTCCTTACTATTCATACATGAGTATTATTGCCGATTCGGATGACTCCGACTACTTCGTCGTAAGAAGGTTGTATAACTATTTTTTTCTGCTAATAATAACATTCATAAGCCCTACAATTTCATTTACTTTTGCTCCATCTGTTCCCAAAGGAATTTTTACTATCGGTTCTGATAAGCTATTTATATTAATAATCACAGTGTAGTCATGTATAATTTTGTCATTCTCTTGCTTAATGGTGGTTTCTTTTCTCGCAGTAGCTCCACCAACAACAGCACCAACGCCACCGGTTAAGACACCTCCAATAATCGCACGTTTAGCCATATTGCCTGTACTTGTTTTGGTTTCATAAGAAACATTTCCTTTTACTATACGTTGATTGTCGTTGAAAGTACAACTTAGTATATCGCTCATTGGTAAGTCTTTACCTAAGAGCCAAATGCGATTTACCTTTCCAAATATAATTATTTCTTTCTGAAGATTAAGTTCTTCAAAAATAAAAGTCTTATCAGGCTCTCCATATTTGGATATAAGATCGTTACGAGAGGCATTGTAAACAGGGATTTTAGCTTCTTTCTCAGCCTTTCTTTTAATAGCCACTTTTTCGTTTAACTGTTTTAGTCCTTCTTGCTTCTTTTGATTTTCGTTACTTGCCCATATAAGAGCAATTCCAGCAACAACGAAAAATGCGACAAAAATCCATCCTAATGTAGTCCATCCTGCCATAAAAGATATGATACATAAAAATATAAGAAAAAGAACCCATCCCATAATCGTGTGTTTTTAAATATTAAACAATACACAAATGTATATACTATTTTTAACTAATCAACTATTTTCCTGCTTTTCTTTGATTTCAGCCACAATTTTCTCCAATGCCTCTATTGTGGTTGTTTTTAGAAGTCGCCTTTGTGTTGGATTAGGGCATAACTAAAGCCGGAGTTTAGTGCTCCGGCTGTTTTACGCTACTAACTTTGATTGGTGGAATTATTGTTTTAAGTATGTTTTTTATATACTTTAGAGCTTTCTCTGTTACAGAACGATAGTTTGTACGTTGAATTGCTTCTCTACTATCTAAATCAATATAGACGCCATGCATATTATCGCATTCTTTTATCAGTTTGTTGAAGTCCTTTAAATTTGAATATCTAGATTCGTAACTATGTAGAAAATCTCCTAAATCGGTGATAGATTTAATGGCATGTCCATATTTTCCTTGTGAATCATAGCTTCCATCCTTTTCAATATCTTTTTTACATTTGATTAGATGATTTATTAGATCCTTGTCTAAATTATTACATATTTCAAAAAGTGATTTTGAAAACTCGTGTTCATTAAGTAATTCCATTTTAAATGCCTCTAATGAACTGTCATATTTAGATTCTACTGATTTTATACTATCAGTTATGTCTTTTATATCCTGTTTTGTTGCAAGGTTTTTCCCTTTTTCTTTAAAATAGAAAACTATACATTGCACCAGTCCGGTTACTAGAGCAAATATAAGTACTGTTAGCCAAAACGGATAAGGTGAAGCTATTAAAGTTTCTTTTATGTAATCTTCCATAGTATTTATGTTTTGATGTTATTTTGAACGCTCGTAACGGTTGCCAAACTGAGTATGAACATTTGGTGTATAGTTAAGATGAGTTATTTTATATTGCTTACATCAAGCTCTTTGCCAGTCACAAAATAGTATTGATTTTGTAGTAAGTGGAGAAAAGTCTTAAATCGTTCATGAGTTAAATTTATGTATCTATATCCATTATCACATTTGTATAGCATAAAACCATGTTCATTTATCTCTATTAATATATTATTATTATCTTCTTTAAGCTCTGGTAGTAACAGATAGTCGGTAAAACCATATTTATCTAGGTCATTTTTGAAATCAATAGGTTCTAATTCCGATATTCTCTTAAAGACCTTATCTCCATTTCCCGTTTTGTAACCTATACTGAAATTACCATCCTCAATTAAATTATTAATAAATTCTATAGTGATTACTTCCTTACTCTCAATAACTCTTAATAGGTTTCCTATTCTAAGATCATTAACTTTAATACTCATAGTTTTATTCCTCCATTTTAAATTTAGTACCACATTTGGGACAGGTGATTAATAATATAGCCTGAGTTGAATGCTCAGACTTTAGTTTTCTCAAATATCTGTTATTCCATTTATATGATGTAACAGATCATTCAAATTGCCTAATAAATAATTTAATATTTTTGATGGATTTAGTTTTGCCATTTCTATTTTCTCTTTTTCCATTTTAAATATATATATAGTATTTTGGAGGGTCGTAATTAATTCTAATTTAGCATCCTTTGATATATAATAATACTTAGATTCTTTTATTGATTTTATCAGATCTGTTGTAGATTTATCAATTCGTGTCAATATGTTATTATCCGCATTTTTTAAATAACGGTGTTCTGATTCTAGTACTGATTGCAAGTTATATGCAGTATTATATAACCCTTCAACTTTGTATAGTAATGAAAATTGATTAAGTAATTTATTTATTGTAGCTACTTGATTCTTAAAATCATCTTTGCTTTTGGCTATAGTTTGTTCTTGAATAGAAATATTATTAATAATTTTAGCCGCCCGCTCCTCTAAAGAATTGATCTTAGATCTTTTCTCCTCAATAATTCGTATTGACTCTTTATTTTTATTCAAATCTATTTTGCATTTATTCGTTAATTCCTGAACTTTTGCTTGTGTATTTAACAGATTACCAGCTAATAATCCTACAATTAAAGTAACTAGAAATGTTATAGTATTAGAATCGAACAGCCCTTTTTTAGCATCTAATAGTCTATGTACAAATATTTCCAAATCTCTACTTATTTCATTTGTGTTGCTCAAACGAACATCACCATTAATTCCGTTTGTTGATGACATATAACCATTTACACCATTGTGACATATTATTTCTTGTATCCTAGTTTCATTAAACTCATTTATATACTTATTTACTGTCCAATAATTATATAGTGACAGAGAAGTAACAACTAGCAAAAGTATATACATATATATAATGGGGTTTAAATACCATTTTTTATCATTATTCATAAACTATTTCTTTTATTTTATCTACTAATGTTTGAATACTATCTGAGTCTTTTGCAATACACTGTATATTATCGAGTATCCAATCTTTCTTTTTATAATCTCCATTTTTTAAATTATTGATGAAACCTGAAAATATTATCATTTTCTTTAGAAGATTCATTTTCCCCTCGGGATCAAATTTCTTACAAATATCTTCAATAAAGGCTAAACCGATAAGAGGATAATAGTTATCACTTCTTTCATCCTCTTCTAACCCCTCAAGACTAATTTGTAAATCTATGATAATACAATCAAATATTCCTTGATATTTATTCCAATTTCCAATTGCTGAAAGATAACTATACGCTTCTACAAACTCAAATTCATTTTTAAATCGTGCTTTAAGATGCTCAATAATTGCTCCTTCATCTTCTACGATCAATATTCTTACATTATTTTCCATCTTCTTTCTTTTTTAAATTCTTATTAATTAAAATCTTAACTTCAAACTTATTTTTATACATTTCTTTATTTAATAAATATTTTGCTTCATCGTAAGTTATGATCCAATTAAAATTATCACACATATTTACCGTTTCTTTAATTCTATAATCAAGCTCTCTTCCATTATAGAATGACAAACTGCGATTAGAGAAAATACTATTAAAAGCATCTGCTCCATTTTGCTTTTTGTAATGATGAAGTATAATTAAGTTTATCTGCTCAATAAATTCACTTGGAACAAATTCTATTGAATATCCTAAGCATTCACACAATCTCTTTACTAAAAACAAACCGACTCCCAATCCTTCTGTACTTCTTTTATAGGTATTTCCCCTATAAAAAAGATAATACATTTTCCCTTGAAGTTCTTTTTCTATTCTTCCGCCATAATTCTCAACAGACAAACACATCCACCTAGCATTTTCAATTTCATAATCATCAATAATACTTCCTAACTCATTTTTTAAATATGCTCGAACATATATCCTACTACCTCTCAATCCATATTTTATAGCGTTATCTACTAAATTGAATAAAATTTGTGTAATATAATTTTTATCAGTATTTATATCATAGTCCGAAAAAACACGAGGGAAATCAATTTGAATATATTGTTTTTTATTTTCAAATGCTTTCTTTTGGAATAAAGACTCAATACCATAAACAATCCGATGGAAATCAGTCCATGCCCATTTAGGTTTCACATCTTTGAAAATAAGAGATGAACGATTAAATAAACCATCTAAAAGCTCAATTTTACTTTTTATATCATCAGCTTTTTTTTGTAGTAATTTCCAATTTTCTATTTCTTTGACTTCTATTAGTTCTATCTGAATAGTATCAGTAATTAACGGGATAACTTGAGCTGTTTCATGTACTGAAATTCTTATCGATTTTTCCAGTCTATCTTCAAATTCTTTCCCACGAAGAATAATATATGGTTCTAAAAGAGTATGATACATTGACTTTAATGCTTCACAATATTGTTCGTATTGCTCTTTAAATAATTTCTCCCATGGATCATATTTTTTCCAAACAATATAAGCCATATCATGAACAAAAGGAATTTCTAATCTAAATATAGTTCCCTCCGCTCTCAACTCCTTTTTAAAATCATCGTTTGATGATAATAAGTAATTAATTAAATTTTCTCCTTGTAAATTTACATCATCAGGAAGACTCTTGAACCTCATAAATCGATAGTCGTCATTTTTTTCTTGGCAAGTTGAATCACCTATTAATTCAAATGTATCAATAAATTTATTATCACTTTCGACTATAGGTATAATCGAATAAATTCGAATAAAACCATCTGAGTTAAATGTTTCAAATATATCTTTTAGAGTAGAATTAAGAATTTGTTTATATTTAGGAAGATTACTATATTCTTCGCCTATTTTTTTTATTAGATTATGAAAATTATCTCCTATTTTAAGGAAATTCCTAGATACATACTTTTGCGCCAAAGATATGATTGCATCATTAGCCCTTTTGCGTAATCCAGCTGAAAATTGATGGAGAGCTACTAACCTTTCTTCACTCATAGATTCTTCTCCAAAAAAATTATCAGGGAAAGCACGAGTATCTATTGATTTTCTTAATTCCTCTGCAACTTCTGGAATAGGATCATTTAAGTAGTCTGCAAACATATATTCAGGCTTCAAATCCTCATTGGGACGTTGCCCTTGCATTATCACAGCAATTACATGCCCCGAAACAATTACTGGAAAAAAATACTCATCAAACCCCGAATACTTACAACGATATGTAGCATATACTTGAAAAAATTCATGTTTACTATACTTAACTACTATAGGAGAATGATTGTGCTCAGGCATTTTTTTTATTGATTCATTAAATTCATGACATATCCGTTCAAATACTTTTATATACTCTATTTGATTATCTTTGTAATGTATACTATTTAAGTCTGGATGATAAAATAAAGCAATTCGACTATCTAGATCATAACATTTTTGAAGACATGTGCCATTCTTACATTTTCTAAAAGCATCACAACAGTTTTTGTTTTTATACAACCTTCCAGTGTCGATACGGACAATACCTCTCTCACCCAAAATTTCCTTCAAATATGGTACAGTAGTATCCACCTTTTTGATACGTTCATTTGAATTTTCATATATAAAATCGGCATCATTGGGTATTACTTGAAAAAGAGACAATGGGTTTCTTATGTCTTGAAAATCAGCAGCCTCAGTCATAAAACCTCTTAATAAATCAGGTTTGAATAAACCATCAAAATTAGGATTTGCTTCACTCTCTTTTAAACCTTTTCGAAGGCTCAACCATTGTGGAGTAAAGGGCCAAGAATTATTTGTCATAATAAATATTTTATGGTAGTTAGACTAATACAAATCTATTTTTAAATAATAAAATACTATTGAGTAAAATGTGGATAATGAATATTTTGCTTCATATTTGTGTGTTTTAAAATTAAACATTGCCTTAAATTTCAAGAATAAAAACGAGATAAAGAAATAAATACGTAACTATTTTACGAAATACATTTAATTATTTGAGAATACGCAATATCTGCACTAAATATATGTTATTTAGCAATGTTTGTAAACATTAAAACACATTAGAGCTAATATTCTGACTACCTCTATTTTAAAGAATCACGAGAGCAGTCATACCTTCCCCATAGCGTATTTAAATAATTAGCACTTAGGCCTCTCCTGCTGGTTCTAATGTAACTTGAAATCTTACAAAAGATGTAAATGAAAGAATCATATGAATTAATATAAGTTTAATTAGAATATTTCTCAGAAGATACTATTCGTCTTTAACTTTAAACGTTATTAAATCAAATAGCGCAATACCTAAATCATATATTACTTCTAAATAATATATAAATGCAGCGATTACAAAAGAGTCAGAAATAATATTTACCACTGACTCTCCTATGATATTTTTATTCTTAAGAAAGCCGCATACAGTTTGAATTACGAACAAACATATTAAAACAGCTATCTGCATAATCAACCCATGTTTCAACTCTTTAAAAGTAGCTATAGGCTGAATATCCGTTTTCTCTTTTATTCTATTTATTTCTGAAATGATAAGGGTACTCGTAGGTATATTAATCGCCAAAATCGTAGTTAATAACGATATGATATTAGAAGAGAATCCTTGTATAAATTCTCTATCACCGTTATTCGCCAAATAGCTTAATAATGACGCAACCGCTAAGTATGCTATTATCTTTATAGCTCTATTCATCAAATTATATTCTTTAAAATATCTTTTATATCATTTGGATTCCCTATTATTTGTAGTTCATCTAACTCTATTTCCTTAGTAGTATGCCCAGTTCTTATTTTCCTTTTAAATCCTTTAAGTCCAATAGCAACTTCTGAACCACAATCAGCCGCACCATTATTTAACTCTTGAATATCCCTATCATTTTCATCAATATATAGAGTTTTATCCTTTTCGGCTTCAAATTCAAGCGTAGTTGTAGAACTCCTTGTTCGTGCACTTGCGTCTTTCAGCATTTCAGGTATTAACGATCTTACTCTAGGCAAATTGGGATAGTCAAATTTAAACTTGATACTAGTTATTTGATCTGAATTCGATTTAACAATATCCCAAAACTCACTTCGACTATACTCCCTTCTAATTGAAATTTGTAGAAAAGCATCCTGCAATGCCTGCCGGACAGAATTAGTAATAATACTAGCAACAACATTAGTATCTGAAAAAGCCAATAAGTCCTGTTGGATAGCTATTCGTTGCACTTCTTTATCATTATGTATAATTACATAAGCACTTGGCTCATTCAATTCTTCACTCACTTGAAATGACTTTTCTATGATTATTTTTCTTGGGTTAGATATCTGAAAAATAAAAAAATCATTTGTCTTAACTATAAAGTGAACATTATGCTTTTTATTTCTGTATGCAAAAATAGTATCTTTCAAAGCTTCAGCAAAAATTATGTTCTTTTTCTCCATCGCTTTTTCAGCTTCCAAGTCAGGATCGCAAAATAAAGTACGTTCCTGATATATTGGTTTAAATTGGTATGTGTAAATATTGAAAATCATAGTACTTGATATATATAATTATTTAATCGTGTCTCTTGAAATGTTCATACAATCGCAAAAGAACGCACAATTATGAAGAAAATCAAGTTTTTCGCTGTTTTTCTTTGACCTAAGTAATATTTTCTCAAAATACACTCATAATAAAACAAAAACTCGCACGCCAACTAAATGACGTGCGCTGATTATCATTTATTAATTTGCCTGATAGCCACCTACACAAATATATGCTTGCTTAGTATCTTTCCTGAATTTAGGCGTATGTGCGTAATAGTTCGATATATTACTCAAGTTGTCCGATATAGTTGATTTATTCTCAAAACCAAGCGAAGCGCCAATAATCTCCCTCAATCCATGCTTCATTTTCTTGCCAGCTAATGCCTTTGGATCATAAAGAGAAACAACCACGAATAAAAAAAACTTTCTTTCATATACTGAAAGCCGTTCTTTGGCTATCATCATCTTATATCTATCAAGTAATATCGGTATCTGCTTCATATCGTTTAGAATAGGCTTTCCCAGTGCTTCAACTCTTTTTCTTAGATCATCTTCTTCTTGAAGGGTATTCTTTAATTCCGACACACTACTAAACAATGTAGTTTCTTTATTGGTACGGAAAAGGTTATGAATAAATTCTCTACCTTTCTGAGTCCACACCGTACTAATGTAGGAACGAGTTTCTTCATCTATTGTCTCAGTATAAGTGGACGTTTCAGTATATCCCATATTCTGATATTTAGCAGTTAGAACCCACGTTTGACCTACCTTATATTGAATACCCATTTCTTTCAGTTTTCTGTTAAGGGTGACAGCAGACATTCCAAGTTCTTTAGCAATAACAGTAGTAGAAACTGTATTCTTAGCCATGAGAGTACGATCATAATAATCTGCTTTAGGTGCCACAATTTTTAAATGTTCAGACTGGATTTCATTTTGAATTAGTAATTGTTGTTTTTCTTCTTCTGAAACAATAAGGGATTTCAATGCTTCGAGATAATTACCAGGTAAAGCAGGACTAGCTTGTTTCTCTCTTTCAAGTTGCTCCCACCGGATAACTAACTTAGCACGAGCTTCATCATTGAATTTAGTAGCTACATAAAGGCATTCGGTTTTGGTGAGTTCATAACACGGCAACTTACGTCCGGTTGAATCCTTGTATTCACTGAGCCGAAAATTCGACCCAGCTATTTTAACCCAAGCTGGTTCCATTACCCTGATGGCTTCCATGACATGCTTGTGCATTTTCCCGGTGAGTTCTGCAATCTCAATAGAACTCATAGTTTCTTTGATTAATGACAAATCTTTCATATCTTTGCATTGTTAAAATTTAAACTATCCCCATCAGCGACTCAGTCAATTTCGCTTTTGGGGATTTTTCTTTGACTGAATTTGTAGCAAGCGAGGATTCGAACCTCTTCACGCCTTACCGACTTGCTGAACCCTCTTTCATATTATCTACGCTTAGAATCATATAAAAGAGAAAGCCCTAATCTTTCACTATCAATATGTGGCTGCCTGATAGTTACTCGAATAGAGCTTTTAAAATATCTTTGTTACGTCCGGCAGCCACGCGAGACATATTTCTTTTCTGCAAATCTATCTCATATCCAAAAGAAAAACGATATTTCTTTTATCAATAAACCAACATTTGGTCTATTGTTGTAAAGTAAATAAAAGGCAGCCTTCAAAGTCGTGCTAAGACTGCCTTTCTGAATAATCGTGCA
>OGCQ01002893.1_pt1 | contig 16544 bp, 14 predicted proteins | sample 1570161 | NCBI WGS metagenome assembly OGCQ01 (sample SAMEA4384402, study PRJEB24528) | human gut metagenome
AAAATCGGCTTTTCAGGCGATTTTTTCGCAAAAGTATGACGCATGAAAATTTGATGTAAAAATTACGTTTTGGATAAAAGACTAAAAGAAAACCTCTCCGTCACGCCTACGGCGTGCCACCTCCCCTATCGAGGGGAGGCCTTGGCATACCGGAAAGCTTTCCCTCTTCGCCAGAGGCTCCCCTCGATAGGGGAGCTGTCGAGCGAAGCGAGACTGAGAGGTTGAACAGGAGCAAATTTATGCAGCAATATCTGGAAGCAGGCAAGGTCGTCACCACCCACGGTGTGCGCGGCGAAATGAAGCTGGAGCTGTGGTGCGACGGCGTGGATTTCCTCAAAAAGACGGGCCGTCTCTATGCCTCGGCAAAGGGCGGCAAGTGCTATAACATCATCTCCATCCGCCCGCAGGGGCAGATGGCGCTGCTCCAGCTGGAGGGCGTGAACGATATGGACGCCGCCCGCGCTCTGCGGGGTCAGGTGTTCTACTTCGACCGCAGCGACGCCACCCTGCCCGAGGGCCGGTGGTATGTGGCCGACCTCATCGGCTGCGAGGTGCGGGACGCCGACACCGGAAAGGTGTACGGCGTCGTCACCAGCGTGGACCACCCCGGCGCACAGGACATCTATACGGTCAAGTCCCCCAGCGGCAAGGAATATATGTTCCCCGGCGTGGACGCCTTTCTCAAAGAGCGCAACCCGCCGGAAGGCTATATCCTCGTCACCCCCATCCCGGGCCTGCTGGACGACGATTTCGACAGTGAGCGGGAGGAGGAGTGAGCGATGGGAATGCGTGTGGACATCGTGACCCTTTTCCCTGAGATGTGCCAGCAGGTGCTGGACGCCAGCATCATCGGCCGCGCAGCCAGGCGCGGCTATATCGAGACCCACTGCCATCAGATCCGGGATTACACCCTCAACAAGCAGAAGCAGACCGACGACTACCCCTATGGCGGCGGCTGCGGTATGGTGCTCTATGCCCAGCCCATCGCCGACTGCCTGCGCGCCGTCCAGAAAGAGGTAGCGGAACAGGGACGCCCGGCCCCGCATATCGTGTTCTTGACGGCGGGCGGTCAGCGTTACACCGAAGAGCACGCCCGCAGGCTGGCCCAGTACGATAACCTGACGCTGGTCTGCGGCCACTATGAGGGCATCGACGAGCGCGTCATTGAAGCGTTTGCGGACGAAGAGATCTCGATTGGCGACTATATCCTCACCGGCGGCGAGCTGGCCAGCCTCGTGGTGGCCGACAGCGTCCTCCGCCTCAAGCCCGGCGTTCTGGCGGAGCAGAAGGGCTACGAGGAAGAGAGCTACTGGGACGGCCTGCTGGAATACCCCCAGTACACCCGCCCCGAGGTCTGGGAGGGACGCGCTGTACCCGACGTTCTGCTGGGCGGCGACCACCAGAAGATCGACGCATGGCGGGGTGAAAAGAGCCGGGAGCGCACCCGTCTGCGCCGCCCGGAGCTGTATGAGCAGTGGTGCGAGAGCCACCCCATCACCGAGCTGCCCAAGTGGAAGCGGGGCGAGAATGTCCGCCTCGTCAAGACGGAAGAACAGTTTGCCGCTGCGGCAAAGCTGTTTGCGGAGGGACGCCGCGCCGTCTGCGCCGGAAACTGGACGGAAGAGTATTGTGCAAGCCTGACAGAAGAGGAGTTTCTCGCTCAGCTCAAGGCGGAGAAAAAAGGCGGCTGGGCCTGCTACCTGCACACGACGAAAGATGTGCCGGACGGCATGGTGAGCGTAGACCACAAGACCGGCCGCATTGAGCATCTCTTTGTGTCTGGGAATGCCCGGGGAAAGGGCATCGGCCAGAAAATGCTGGATTTCGCCCGCAAAAAGCTGGAAGAGTATGAGCATCCCCGCCTGAGCGTGCTGGACACCAACGCCCGCGCCATTGCTCTCTATCGTCGGATGGGATGGAAATTCACAGGCGAAAAAGACATGGAATTTGACCCTGCGGAATATCCTTCTGTTGTAAAGAAATGCGCGCTGCTGTGGATGCAGTACGAGGGTTGAGCGGAGTCTGCGGCAAACGTCATACTCTGCCGGATAAGCACAAAAACAGTCGGAGTGCTGACCCTCCGTCGAAAAAATGTTGAAAACTTTTGTATTACCCCGCCAACACTGGGGGAATAATTTTGTTGTATTTGTATAAAAGGTGGAAAATGCCCCCCTCATCCTTGGGAAAACCGCCAAAAATGCGTCTGGGGTCTGTACAACGGTTTCGCTTTGCGTTAAAATAATCACAACGCAACAGGCGCAAAACATAATTGCATTCCCCAGAACGATAATAGATAGGAGCGTTTTACTATGTACGTCAAAGAAGTTACCGTTGAAAATCAGGTTGGTCTGCACGCCCGTCCGGCAACCTTCTTTATTCAGAAGGCCAACGAGTTCAAGTCTTCCATCTGGGTCGAGAAGGAAGAGCGCCGCGTGAACGCTAAGAGCCTGCTGGGCGTCCTGTCTCTGGGCATCGTGGGCGGCACCACCATCCGCATCATCGCTGATGGCGCAGACGAGCAGGCTGCTGTCGATGGCCTCATCAAGCTGGTGGAGTCCGGCTTTGCAGAGTAATTCAGTTCCATTTCGTGTATGAGCGGCGGGGGTCATCCTTGCCGCTTTTTTGGTATGATGCATCAGAATAAAGGAGGCAGCCTCATGAAAGATTCGACGAAAGAAGCACTGTTCAAGTTTGGCGAGTTCTGTGATTCCGGCAAGCCGTGGTACTGCTTTTTTGGTGTCTATCTGGTGACGCTCATCGTCAATATCACCCTTCTGCTCACCTCGGAGCGGAAGCCCAAGTGGTGGAGCGTGGCCCTCGACGTGTGCGGTCTGGCGCTGGCGGCGTCGAATATTGCCAAGACCGAGATGATGCAGAAAGGCCGGCATAACACCTGATGACCAAGGCAGAACTTTACAAAAAGGCCTGTATGCTGCCGCTTCTGCCGGGTGTCTATATCATCCGGGACAAAAGCGGCACCATCATCTATATCGGCAAGGCCAAGCGTCTGCGCATCCGGGTGAGCCAGTATTTCCGGGAGGGTGTGCCTCACGACAACAAGGTCAGCCAGATGATCGCCCACGCCTACACGTTCGACGTCATCGTCTGCCAGAGCGAGTTCGAGGCGCTGGTGCTGGAAGCAAGCCAGATCAAAGCCCACACCCCGAAGTACAACATCCTGCTCAAGGACGACAAGGGCTACAGTTATATCAAGGTGACAAAGGACGAGTGGCCGCGGCTGTCGTTCACGCTGCAAAAAGAGGATGACGGCGCGGAGTATATCGGCCCTTATACCTCGAGCTTTGCGGCCCGTCAGATGGCCGAGACGGCGATGGATGCTTTTCTGCTGCCCCGGTGCAGCCGGCGATTCCCGCAGGAAATTGGCCGAGGCCGCCCCTGCCTGAACGCCCACATCGGCAAGTGCATGGCGGTGTGCAGCGGCAAGATAAGCCGTGAAAACTACGAGCAGGCCGTCAAAAGCGCTGTCCACCTCATCCGCTACGGCAAAAAGGATATTCTGAAAACCCTCAACGAGCGGATGCTGGAAGCCTCTGACCGGCTGGAATTTGAGACAGCGGCCCTCATCCGCGACCAGATCGCCGCCATTACCAAGGTGACGGCAGGGCAGAAGGTCGTGGTTGACCCCGACGTGGAGATGGACGTGGTAGCGCTGGCGGGTACGCCCGGCAGCGTCTGCGCGGCTGTCCTCCGCTTCCGGGAGGGGCGGCTGACCGACAAACGGGAGTTTCTGTTCCACGATACCGCCGACATCGCGGCGGTGCGGGAGGAATTTCTGCCCCGGTACTACCTCGACGATGAACAGATACCGAAGGTCATTGCCGTGGACGAGCTGCCGCCGGATGTGGACGCCTTGCAGCAGGCCCTCAACGAGAAGCGGGGCAGCGAGGTGCAGCTCTATGTCCCTCAGCGGGGCGATAAGGCGCACCTCGTCGAGATGGCCCACACCAACGCCGTCGAGCGGCTGGCCCGCGAGAGCGGCCGCTATGCCCGGGAGGAAAAGCTTCTGGATGAGCTGGCGCAGGTGCTGGGCCTGCCCAAGCCCCCCCGCACCATCGAGAGCTACGATATTTCCAACTGGGGCGACGGCACCAGCGTCTGCGGCATGGTGACGTTCCGGGACGGCAAGCCCTACAAGGCGGGCTACCGGAAGTTCAAGATGAAGACCGTTGCCGGGACCGATGACTACGCCTCGCTGGCGGAGACCGTCTCCCGCCGTGCGGCTGAATACGAAAAGTATTCCGAAATGGCCGCAAATGGCGAGCCGAGCAGCAACTACTTCGGCCAGAAGCCTGATCTGCTCCTGATGGACGGCGGCAGGGGACAGGTGAGCGCCGCGAAGGCCGCACTGGCCGGGACGGCACTGGCCGATGTACCCCTCTACGGCATGGTGAAGGACGACCACCACCGCACCCGCGCCATCGTGGACAGCGAAGGCCGGGAGATCGCCATCAACATGAACCGCGGGACGTTCACCTTCGTCACCGCCATTCAGGACGAGACGCACCGTTTTGCCAACGCCTACCGCAAGCAGCAGATGAAGCAGAAGAGCTATTCGTCCACCCTCACCGAGGTGCCGGGCGTCGGCCCCAAGACGGCCAAGGCCCTGATGACCCAGTTCAAGAGCGTGGGTGCCGTCAAAGAGGCCACCCCTGACCAGCTGGAGAACACCCCCGGCATCGGACGGCAGATGGCCCAGACCATTTACGAATATTTCCACCCGCAGGGGTGAAGCAAGTGGAAAAGTCCGGCGCAGACCAGTCTGCGGCCGGGCTTTTTGTAAGGAGTTTTTATGTATCAGTTCCAATACGACATCAAGCCGGGCCGTTACCGGCACTTCAAGGGCAACGAATATCAGGTCATCGGGATGGCCCGCCACAGCGAGACCGAAGAGGAAATGGTGGTCTACCGCCCTCTGTACGGCGAGGGCGGGCTCTGGGTGCGCCCGGCGGCTATGTGGGCCGAAGAGGTGGAGCGGGACGGCAAGCGTCAGCCGCGCTTTGCCTACATTGGCGAAATATAAGGGCTTGCGCCCGGAGGCCAAACGCGATACAATGGGTTTTGCAGAACAAACGCGCCTGCGAAACTGTATAAATGAGCACTATACATACAAGATGTAAAATTTTGGAGGATAAAAGCTATGGCTTGTACTACCATCCTTGTCGGCAAAAAAGCCTCGTATGACGGCTCTACCATGATCGCCCGGAACGATGATTCCGGCTCCGGCCACTTCACCGCGAAAAAGTTCGTTGTCGTTCAGCCGGAGGAGCACCCGGCTGTTTACAAGTCGGTCATCTCTCATGTAGAAGTTCCTCTGCCGGGCAATGCCCTGCGGATGACCGCCATGCCCAACGCCGTGGAGGGCAAGGGCATCTGGGCTGCTTCGGGCGTCAACGCCGCCAACGTCGGCATGACCGCCACCGAGACGATCACCTCCAACCCCCGCGTTCTGGGCGCAGACCCGCTGGTGGTCTACCAGCCCGCCAGAGACGGCCAGCCGGAAGTCCCCGGCGGCATCGGCGAGGAAGATATTGTTTACCTCGTCCTGCCCTACATCCATTCTGCCCGCGAGGGCGTGCTCCGTCTGGGCAAGCTGCTGGAAGAGTACGGCACCTATGAGATGAACGGCATCGCTTTCCAGGATGTGGACGAGATCTGGTGGCTGGAGACCATCGGAGGCCATCACTGGATGGCCCGCCGTGTGCCGGATGACTCCTATGTGGTCATGCCGAACCAGCTGGGCATCGACGCTTTCGACCTCGACGACGCTTTCGGCGCACAGGAGAATTATCTCTGCTCTGCCGACCTGAGGGAGTTCATCCGGGACAATCACCTCGACCTCTCGCTGGATGGCCGTCTGAACCCGCGTGACGCCTTCGGCAGCCACGACGACGCCGACCACGTTTACAACACCCCCCGCGCATGGTTCATGCTCCGCCACCTCAACCCCAACACCTGGGTCTGGGACGGCCCTGCCGCTGACTACGGCCCCCGCTCGGATGACCTGCCCTGGTGCATGGTGCCGGAGCGGAAGCTGACCCCGGAGGATGTGAAGTATGTGCTGTCCTCCCACTATCAGGGGACTCCCTTCGACCCCTACGCCAGCTACGGCGACAAGAGCATGAAGGGAGCTTACCGCTCCATCGGCATCAACCGCAACGACTTCATGGCTCTCATCCAGATGCGGCCTGACGTGCCGGAAGACATCCGCGCGGTGGAGTGGATCGCCTATGCCTCCAATGCCTTCAACACCATGGTGCCGTTCTACGCCAACGTCGAGCGCACCCCGGCCTATCTGGCCTGCACCACCGGTGAAGTCTCCACCGACAGCTTCTACTGGGTGAGCCGGATGATCGCCGCCATGGCCGATGCCTCCTACGCCAAGAGCCTCATCCATGTGGAGCGGTACGAGGAGGGTGTCCTCTCCGCCAGCCGCGCACTGCTGAACCAGTACGATAAGAAAATCGCTTCTGCCGGGGAAAGCCAGCGCGCCGCCCTGCGGGAGGAGGCCAACACCGCCATCGCTGCCGAGCTGAAGAAGCGGGCTTCCGATACGCTGGATAAGGTCCTCTTCGAGCTGAGCAGCGGCATGAAGAACGCTTACGCCCGTTCGGACGCCTAAATCGCATCAGACCCGGAAGGAAAAATCATTTCCGGCAAAACCAAAACCGTCAAAAACGGTCAAATCAAACCACAAAACCGTCATCCGCCCCGAAGCTGACCGCTCCGGAGCGGATTTTTTGCGCTCTTTTGCGAGTTGTATCTCACTTATTGTGCAGAATGCATGATTTTGACGGAAATATTTTGGCAGATAAACTGACGGAAAGTGATTGATTTTGACGGAAGACTTGCTATAATACAGACAGAAACAACCAAAACAATTCAAACACAAGCAGAAACGTGCAACAGGAGGGATGAAGATGTTGGCAGAGGAGCGGCTTTCCCGCATCATGAAGCTGCTGAGCCAGCAGCGCACCGCGACGGTGCAGGAGCTCTGCGAGGCGCTGGATGCCAGCGAGTCCACCATCCGCCGCGATTTGAACGAGCTGGACAGGATGGGCAAGGTGAACAAGGTACACGGCGGCGCGACCCTACCGGACAGCCAGTTCCTCGCCGACGAGCCGACGATGGCCACGAAGGAAACGCTGGCTGTCGTCCAGAAAAAGTGTATCGCAAAGGCAGCAGCGGCCCTTATCACTGCAGAGGATTTCGTCTTTCTGGACGCTGGAAGCACCACGCTGGCGCTGGCCCGGGAGCTGAACGGCCCGGCGCTGGACGCCCGGTACGTCACCAACGGCGTCGCTCACGCCCGCCTGCTGGCCCAGAAGGGCTGCAAGGTCTTTCTGGTGGGCGGTCTGCTGCGGCCCGAGACGGAGGCCATCATCGGAGCTGCGGCCCTCCACAGCCTGCAGCAGTACAACTTCACGAAAGCGTTCCTGGGGGCAAACGGCGTGGCGCTGGACGCAGGATTCACGACCCCTGATCCCGAGGAAGCGGCTGTCAAGGCCGCGGTCGTGCGCCGGGCGAGAGAAGCCTGGTTCCTCGTGGATGACTCGAAGTTCGCCTGCATCTACCCGGCGGTCATCGCCGAGCTGTCCGGCGGCGCTATCCTGACGAATCATTGTCCAAATCCGAAATACAGACAATTCACTCTGGTAAAGGAGGCAGCAGAATGATCTATACCGTGACATTCAACCCGGCCATCGACTACGTCGTGCGGCTGGACACGCCGCTGGAAGTGGGCGAGGTGAACCGCGCCAAAGGCGAGGACTGCGTGCTGGGCGGCAAGGGCATCAACGTGTCCGGTGTGCTGGCCGAGCTGGGCTGCCGGAACACGGCGCTGGGCTTTGTGGCTGGTGAGACGGGTGCGTGGCTCGAGCGGGGTCTGGCCGCGCAGGGCATCACCACCGATTTTATCCACCTCGAGCAGGGCATGACCCGCATCAACGTCAAGATAAAGGCGGGGCAGGAGACTGAGCTGAACGGCGCAGGCCCGGACATCCCCGAGAGCGCCATGGAGCAGCTGGAAGCACAGCTCGATAAGCTGGCCGAGGGCGACATCCTCATTCTGGCGGGGAGCATCCCGTCCAGCCTGCCCCAGACCACCTACGAGCGTCTGCTGGCCCGTCTGGAAGGCCACGGTGTGCATACGGTGGTGGACGCCACCCGCGACCTGCTGGTGAATGTGCTGCAGTATCACCCCTTCCTCATCAAGCCCAATAATCATGAGCTGGGTGAGATCGTGGGCCGCACCCTTACCACCGACGCCGACATTACCGCTGCCGCCCGCACCCTGCAGGAAAAGGGCGCCCGGAACGTGCTGGTGAGCATGGCCGGTGACGGTGCGCTCCTGCTGGACGAGAAGGGCGAGGTCCACCGCATCGGCACGCCCAAAGGCAAGGTGGTCAACAGCGTGGGCGCAGGCGACAGCATGGTGGCCGGTTTCGTGGCAGGCTATCTGCGCAGCGGCAGCTATCTGGAAGCCCTGCGTCTGGGTACTGCCTGCGGCAGTGCCACTGCGTTCAGCCTCGGGTTGGCAAAGAAGGAAAAGATCGACGCTTTGCTGGCGACGATTTGAGCGATAGAAGGAAACAAGGAGAGGAGACACACTATGCGAATCACGGAATTGTTCACGGCACAGTCCATCGCGCTGGACGAAGCCCAGCAGGACCGCAGCCAGATCATCGACCGTCTGGTGGAGCTGCAGGCGACCCACGGCAACATCAGAGACAAGGAAGCCTACAAAAAGGGCCTGTATGAGCGCGAGGACGAGGGCTCGACCTATGTTGATAACGGCATCACCGTCCCCCATGCCAAGTGCGACTGCGTGACCCGGCCCAGTCTGGCGGCCCTCCGCCTCAAGACCCCGGTGCAGTACAATGCCGAGGACGACGGCAAGACCGACCTGCTGTTTGCAATCGCAGCCCCCAAGAACGGCAGCCTCCACGTGGATATGCTGGCCCGTATGATGCAGATGCTCATGAACGAGGACTTCGTGGAGAAGCTGCGCACCGCCAAGACCCCGGAAGACTTCCTCGCCGCCATCGACGCGCAGGAAGAAGCCCAGTTCGGCGACGAGAGCTTCACCGACCAGGAGATCGAGCAGGCTGGCTACCGTGTGCTGGCCGTCACCGCCTGTGTCAACGGCATCGCCCACACCTACATGGCCGCTGAAGCCCTGAACAAGGCCGGTGCCAAGATGGGCGTGACCATCAAAGTCGAGACCAACGGCTCCGACGGCGCAAAGAATCTCCTGACGAAAGATGAAATTGCAAACTGCGACGGCATCATCGTGGCAGCGGAGAAGAAGATCGAGACGGCCCGCTTCGACGGCAAGCCGGTCCTCTTCACCCGCGTGGACGACGGCATCCACAAACCTGAAGAGCTCATCCATAAGATAACCTCCGGCGAGGTGCCGGAGTTCCACGCTAAGGGCGGCGCACAGGCCGCGGAGGACGCTTCTGCCTCCGACAGCTTTGGCCGCAGCCTCTACAAGAACCTGATGAACGGCGTCTCCCATATGCTGCCCTTCGTGGTGGGCGGCGGCATCATGATAGCGCTGGCCTTCCTGCTGGACGATTACAGCATCGACCCCTCCAACTTCGGCATGAACACCCCGCTGGCCGCCTTCTTCAAGACGGTGGGTTCTGCGGCCTTCAGCTATATGCTCCCCATCCTGGCGGGCTTCATCGCCATGTCCATCGCAGACCGTCCGGGTCTGGCTGTCGGCTTCGCAGGCGGCGTGCTGGCCATGAACGGCACCAACTTCGCCGGTATCGCCGCTGGTGAGACCACCGGCATCTCCGGCGGCTTCCTGGCCGCTCTGCTGGCCGGTTTCGTGGCCGGTTATGTGGTGGAGTTCCTCAAGAAGATCACGGAGAAGCTTCCCGCCAGCCTGAACGGCATCCGTCCCATGCTCATCTACCCGCTGGGCGGCATCCTCATCGTGGGCGTGGTCATGTGCGGTATCAACCCCATCATGGGCATGATCAACACCGCCATGACCAACTGGCTGAACGCCATGGGCGGTACCTCCAAGGTCCTGCTGGGTGCTATCGTGGCCGGTATGATGAGCATCGACATGGGCGGCCCCTTCAACAAGGCGGCTTACGTCTTCGGCACCGCAGCCCTCGCCTCCGGCAACTATGAGGTCATGGCCGCTGTCATGGTGGGCGGCATGGTGCCTCCCATCGCCATCGCCCTCTCCACCACTTTCTGCCCCAAGAAGTGGACTCCCGACGAGCGCCGCAACGGCATCGTCAACTACATCATGGGCCTCTGCTTCGTCACCGAGGGCGCTATCCCTTACGCTGCCGCTGACCCGCTGCGCGTCCTGCCCAGCTGTGTCATCGGTGCAGCCCTCTCCGGTGCGCTGTCCATGACCTTTGGCTGCGCTCTCCGCGCCCCTCACGGCGGCATCTTCGTCTTCCCGGTCGTTGACCACGCTGTGATGTACTGTGTGGCTCTGGCGGTCGGCAGCATCGTGGGTGCGGTCATCCTGAGCCTGCTCAAGAAGACCCGCACCGAAGAATAATCAGGCTATTCGCTCCCTTTTCAAGTATAAACAGCCAAAGGCCCCCATCCGGCATCTGCCAGATGGGGGCCTTTGGCGTGTAAGATATAGTTAAAAAGGCTCTCCCAAGGGGAGAGCCTTGGCAGAGCCATAAAAACCTGTATAAAACACAAAAACCCGCCTGGCAGCGGGTTTTTGTGTATAGAGGGGTGGGAAAGTATATAAAGTGGTGAATCGCATGATCAGTCGGCAGCATATCGTACCCGAACACCGGGATCCCCGGCGGTACATCAGAACTTTAGTGACGCTGCCTTGCAGTATGTATTATACCCGAATTTGTTTTCTTGTCAAATGCAAAAATTTGGTTTCGCTTTAATTTAGCACTTTACTTTTTGACAAAAACTTTATATAATTAAAGATGGCAAAACGAAAACTGATTTTTGCACGGTTTGTACTATTGCTACAACAATAAAACTTTACTTTCAAAAAAATTTATGTAATGTAACATATTTCAAAAGGAGTACTTTTCCTATGGACGATTTGGACCGCAAGATTCTCGCCCTCCTCGCAAAGAACGCCCGTATGCCGGTGAAGGAGATCGCCGAAAAGGTGGCGCTGACCAGTCCCGCTGTCTCCAGCCGCATCCACAAGCTGGAAACGGACGGCATCATCAGCGGCTATACCGTGATGCTCAACCGCCCGTCTGACCGGGTCTATGTGGATGCTCTCATCAGCCTCTCGGTGGCCCCGTCCCAGCGGGACGAGCTGGTGGAGCTGATGAAGAACAGCAAAGAGGTGCTGCAGTGCTACCACGTCACGGGCGCTTACACCTTCCTCATCAAGGTGAGCTGCGGCAGTATGCCCCAGCTGGAGCATCTTATCTTACAGTTCCAGAAGCTGGGTACCACCAGCACCCAGATCATCCTCTCGACGCCCGTCAATCACGGTGATCTTGAGGCCATGATGCTGTAAGCGTTCATAGAACTGTTACACTTGTGGGTGCAATTTTCGCCCGCCGTGGGTCGTTTACCGAATAGCAGGGATAAAACATCAAATACTATCACTGCACACCGAAAACCTCACCCTGCGAACGAAAGGATAAATTGAATATGAAACGTATCATTGCTTGTCTGATGGCCGGCGTCATGCTGCTGGCTCTGGTGGGCTGCGGCGCGTCGGGCAGCTCCGGCAGCGCGTCTTCTGCCGCGAAGAAAGATTACACCCAGATCCTCCACGACGCCCGCAGCGACGAGGACAACAAGTATGAGATGATATTCACCAAAGGCGAGGATGGCAAGTTCACGGCCCAATACGGCTACAGCGCCGAGTATGAGGCCGACCAGCTCTCCGATGAGGTGGCCAACATGATGATGCCTCTGCTGGGCCTCGAGGACGATATGTACGACGACTTCGCCGCCTCAGTGTCCGGCATGATGGTCAGCGTCTACGGCGTGGCCATCGTCAAGCCCGCCGAGGGCAAGACGCAGGACGTGGTGGATGCGATGGATGCCTATGTCCAGAGCCAGCAGAAGTCCATGGAGCATTACCTCGAAGACCAGTACCAGATCGCTTCTGCCGCCCGCGTGGCGACTGTCCCCACCGGCGAAGTGGTCATGGTCTGCTGTGAGGACAGCGACACCGTCTTTGAAAACATCAAAAAGGCTCTGGCCGCATAACATATTGTAGGAAAAAGCCCCCGCTTCCAGCTGGAAACGGGGGCTTTGCTGTATTTGTTGATTACGGATTCTCGATGGCGTTCACGAGCTTGTTGGCGATGTACTGGTGGCCCTTGATGGTGGGATGCACGTCGAGGGTGGTCTCCGTGTTGGGGATGGCCACATAAGTCAAGTTATAAGTCTTGGCGATCTGCTTCTCAAACTTGTTCAGCTTGTTGAAGTAGCTGCGCCAGCAGGGGATGAGCGGCACAGGGTTGGTGTAGCCCACGAGGATGATCTGAGCATCCGGGTTGAGATTGCGGATCTCCTGCACGATGGAGATGAGGGCTGCGGTGGTCTTGGGATAAGTCTCGTCGCAGATCTTGCTCATGCCGGAGAAGAGCAGATTCCAGGTGGCGTCCCTCTCGGCCTTGGTCAGGTCCATCGCCTTGATGCTGCGGTAGATGGCGGACATGGTGGAGCCGGAACCTTCATTGCGCAGGTCGCCGGCCAGAATGGTAGCGGCCAGTTTCTCGCTCTTCCAGTTGGTGGCGTTGCCCAGAGCCACGATGCAGGGGACGAAGGCGTCGTTGGAGCCGATCTGGACGGAGACGACGTCGGCCTTGCGGATGTAGTCCTGGAACTCAGGGTAGTTGTACTCGCAGCCGGACGCCATGTTCATCTGGGGCATCTTGCCGTACCGGATCATGTCCGCGAGGTCGGGAGCCGTCAGGGCCGGCAGGCCGAGGTTGATGGCGTGGTCACGGTCGAGGCCGAGAGCTGCAGCCACCTTGCCGACATAGCAGTCGGGAGAGTAGCCCTGAAAGTTGGGAGTCATATCGACGCTGTAGCCGGAGCGCGCACTGTACTGGACATCGGCCAAGCCGACGCCGGCCACGATGCTGTCGCCCAGTGCGACGTAGGTGAGCTGCTCGTCCTTATCTTCCTCTTTGGTGTCATCGGCCTTGACCACGACCTCTGCAGCGGTCGCTGCCTCCTCTGCGTCGTCCGCAGAAGGGGCCGGGTCAGCCTGAGCCGTCTCGGTGGCAGAAGCCGCGGCTTCCGCCGGAGTCTCGGGCTGCAGGGCAGCCTCCGGGTTCAGGGTGACGATGACATGATCATCGCCGGCGGCGTCCGCAGCGGCCTCGGTCCCCTCGGCCAGCGCGGGGACGCTGAGCAGGGAGACGAGCAGCAGGGCAGAGACCGCCAGACTTGCAAAACGCTTGTTCATGGCAGAAGAGTCCTTTCATGGAAATCAATAGTCGCGGGGGGAGATGTCAGCTTCGAGCTGACGGTAATCGACCTTGCCCACAGGGGTCATGGGCATACTGGAAATAAACTTGTAGGCCACGGGCTGGACGTATTCGGGCAGCTCCTCAGCGCACATCCGCTCCAGCTCCCGTATCACCTGCTTTTTCTTGGCGGTGGTGTCGGCCTTGAGCACGATGTAGACGAAGGGCAGACGGCCCTGCACATGGTCCTTGTCGGTGCAGCCCACCACAGAGCACTGATGCACAGCGGGGTGGCGGCTGACGACATTCTCTATCATGGAGGGGAAGACTTTGAAGCCGTCGTGGCGGATGATGAGACGCTTGATGCGGGAGTCGAGGTAGACGAAGCCGTCCTCGTCCAGATAGCCGATGTCGCCGGTGTGGACCCAGATGCGGCCATCCGGGTGGCGGCGAAGGATCATGGCCGTCTCGTCAGCCTTATTGTAGTAGCCCTTCATGGTGGTGGGGCCGGAGATGCAAAGCTCGCCGCGCTCACCGATGGGCAGTTCCCTGTCAGTACCCGGCTCAAAGGCGGCAATGATGGTGTTGACCATCGGGATGCCGACGCTGCCGGGCTTGTTGTCTGCGCCGGCAGCCACGGTAGCGGCAGAAGATACCTCGGTCATGCCGTAGCCCTTTGCTATCGGGTAGCGGACGCCATGGGCGGCGAGGAAGTCGTTGACGGTCTGCTCTGCGCCCCGGGCGATGGCATCGCCGCCGGCGGCGTAGTTCAGAATGAAGGAGAGGTCCTTATCCCGCAGCTTGGGATCTGCGGCCAGCTGCTGATAGTGGGCCGGCACGCCGAACATATGCTCAGGCTTGTACTTCAGCACCAGACTGCCCAGCTTGGCCGGGTCGAGGTTGGGGATGATGATGACCGTGAAGCCCAGCACCAGCGGCAGATGGACGCCGCAGGCGTAGCCGTAGGCGATGAAGGGGGGCATGATGTTCATGAGCTTCTGGCCCCGGTGGAACAGCTTGTCGTAGGCGCGGAACTGCTGCGCCAGAGCGTTGAAGCAGTTGTCGGTGAGCATGACGCCTTTAGGGGAGCCGGTGGTGCCGCCGGTGTGGACGACGACGCAGGCGTGGTCGGGGTCATAGGACTCCGCAGCGGTGCTCTGGCCCTCGCCGCCCTTGATGAACTGCTTCCAGCGGATGACGTTGGAGGCATATTTGTTCTTGTCGGGGGTGGTCAGCTTGTAGCCTACGGCCATCACCGGGGGCAGAGAGTCGGCCGGAGAGAGGACGATGACCTTTTCCACGTTGGTGCGCTTTGCGGCCTGACGGCAGCGCTCGTACACGACGTTCAGGCAGATGAGAAGGTGGGAATCCACCTCCTCGATATACTCATGGATGCCCTCGACGCTGTAGCGGGGATCCACAAGGTTCAGAGTGGCGCCGACCATGTCAGCGGCGTAGAACAGAGCGATGACCTCAGGGGTCATGACGCTGACCACCGTCACGATGTCGCCCTTTTTGACCCCGACGCCCCGCAGGGCGGCAGCAGTCTTTTTGACATTGACGATGAGGTCGGCGTAGGTGAACTTCCGGCCATAGTAGTCCAGTGCCGTATCGTTCAGATGGTTCTGGTTCCGATGGCAGACAAAATCGAATGCCGAAAGGGTGGGCAGGGTCTGGTCGATGTACTTCTGAGCGTAGTATTTGAGCCAGGGTTTGGCCTGGGATGCGTAAACAGGATTCTGCGTCGTCATCAATTTCTCATTCCTTTATGTTTGTAGACCCGCGCGGGGGCCAATGTTTTGTTTCGTTTTGTTACAAAGCCACTCCTGTTATTGTAGTAGAGCAGAGAACAAAAGTCAATAAACAGAGAGGCCACAATGAGAAAAACGCAAGAAAAAGTTTACGATTCCCGGCACCAGTCTTCAGCCTCGGAGGCGCTGCAGAGCACCCAGTGACGGGGCCGAAGCTCCCGCCACTGGGGAGCCTCCGTGGAGTAGTCGTGCATGGAGGGGTCATAGACCAGCAGCTTTTTCTGCCGCTCGCGGCGGGGGCTGGGCATGGGGATGGCCGACAGCAGGCTGCGGGTATAGGGGTGGATGGCGTGGGTCACCAGCTCTTCGGCGTCGGCCAGCTCCACGATGTCGCCCTTGTGGATGACGGCGATGCGGTCGGAGATGTAGCGCATGACGGAGAGGTCATGGGCGATGAAGAGGTAGGTGATGCCGCGCTCTTTCTGCAGATGGCGCAGAAGGTTCAGGACCTGGGCGCGGATGGACATATCCAGTGCCGAGATGGGCTCGTCGGCGATGATGAATTCCGGCTCCACGATGAGAGCCCGGGCGATGCCGATGCGCTGGCGCTGGCCGCCCGAGAACTCGTGGGGGAAGCGGGACGCAAACTCGGGCAGCAGGCCCACATCCAGCAGCGCCTGACGGACTTTTTCGTCCCGCTCGGCGGCGGAGAGGTCGGGCCGGACGTTCATCAGGCCCTCGCCTACGATGTAGCTCACCTTGGCGCGCTCGTTCAGGGAGGACTGGGGGTCCTGGAATATCATCTGAATTTCCTTGATGACCTGCTTGTCCAGCGCGTGGGAGATATTGCCGTTTATCTTCTGGCCCTTATAGAACACCTCGCCGCCCGAGGTGGGCAGGATGCGCATGATAGCCCGGCCAATGGTGGTCTTGCCCGAACCGGACTCGCCCACCAGACCGAAGGTCTCGCCTTTATAGATGGTGAAGTTTGCGTTCTTGACGGCCTTGTAAGCCTTGCGGCCGGAGCCGTAGGTCACTTCGAGGTTTTTTACCTCGACCAGAACTTCGCGTTCGTCTGCCATGTTATTTGCCCTCCTCTTGCAGCATCCGCACAGCGGCGGGCGGTTCTATCTTGGGTGCGCGGGGGTCGAGAAGCCAGGTCTTGGCCCGGTGGGTCGTGCTGACATCAAAATAAGGGGGACGCTTGACAAAGTCGATCTTCAGCGCCAAAGGGTTGCGGGGCGCGAAAGCGTCGCCGTGAATTTCCGTGAAGAGGTTCGGGGGCGTACCCTGAATGTTGAACAGGTCTTCGCCCTTCACGCCCATCTGGGGCATACTGGACAGCAGCGCCCAGGTGTAGGGGTGGCGGGGGTCG
>OGCQ01002905.1_pt1 | contig 16475 bp, 9 predicted proteins | sample 1570161 | NCBI WGS metagenome assembly OGCQ01 (sample SAMEA4384402, study PRJEB24528) | human gut metagenome
AGCAATCAGTCCTTTCACTTCCGAAGGCAGTGTGTGTGCAGATGCCATCAGCACAGCTGACGCCCCCATAGACTGCCCATATAAATAAATGGGAAGCTTTTTCTTGTTTCGTTTAGATACATAGATTGCCCAACGCTGAACATCCCACTGCTCCATTGCACCAAAGGTAATATATTTTCCCTCACTGTCACCGCAACAGCGTTGTTCCATAAACAGAAGATCACATTGATGTTCATGAAGGTATTTTGCCATAAATGACATTGTGCCAAATCGACTGCCACGATATCCATGGCTTAATATAACAAACCGTTTTGGATTTTCAGCCGGCAGATAGAATCCATGCAGCTTTAACCCATCCACACTTCTGATATAGCAGTCCTCCATCTTCTGGGCAAAGCACCATTCTTTACTCTCATGGTATTCCTTCTCGTATCCATTCTGAGGATGGTTTTCCCTGATGTGCGACAGTTCAAACCATTTCTTCCTTTCTTTCTTGGGAGCGCCCCTTTTACAGCAAATCATCATATGGAAGAGGCGCCAGCTTATCTCCATAAATCCCGAAACAATAATAAGAAGAACTATAAACACTTTAGAAATTCTCTTTTTCATGAAAACACCTCGAGTAATTGTCTTATCACTGCATAATACAGAAGACCATCTTTCTCGAGCCACACTGTGACTTTGATATCTCTACTATACAGCAGGCAAACCATTTAAGCTTGTATTTACTACACTTTTCAATCTCAGGACTGATAATTCTCATCCAGCAATTCCTCTACTCCATGAAGTAAGGGCTTTCTTTTTATTTCCGTTGAGATCGCATCTACACTTTCTTGTTTTCCAGTCATAGGTTGCTTCTGTATAATAAATGTAATTTCCTTTTACAGATACTTTAATAGCTCTTCCACAAATTGTTTTGCATTTGCTTCCGTCTCTATTTATCAGATAAACCGGACCGCCATGCGGGAATCCTACTGCGGTTACCAGAACTTTATTCTTTACTTTCTGGACTGTTGAACAATCTTTTTTGAGGCGCTTTATCTGTCTTGTCTCCAGATTTACTACTGCAAAATTTCCCATACCATCACCATACTGGGTCTCATATCCCATATAAAGATAGGTACTATCGCAACCAATAATACCGTCCACAGGGCCTTCCCCTCCGAAGCTTATCAGTACTTTGTTTGTGCCGGTTTTTAGATTGTACTGCATCAATGTACGCTTTCTGTAGGTTCCTCCAAAATTTCCGCTTCTTACAAATGCCGCACTTTCGTAATAAAAAAATTTTCCATTTGTTACAATGGTGCCGCTTGAACAGTTTTTAAGAACTACTTTCTTTTTACCGTTTTTTGTCGCATATACAATATAGCGATTAGTTCTGCTGTTGTACTTCATAGAATAAGTTGTTCCATTGACTTTGTTGCTTTTATAAAAGATATCTTTTTATATGCACTGAGTCCGCTGGATGCTGCCTGTACATTCTCTGTTGTTTCTGCTACTGTAAAGGTCATAACGAATGCCATCAATAATACCATACATATAGTCAGCAGTCTGTTGTCTTTGTTCCATCTGTTTTTCATTTTTCCGTCCTCCTGTTTATTTATAAATGAGCAAGTTCGTGATTTTATATAAAATAAAGATACTTCGATTCCGTGTGTTGTATAATGAAAGTGACATGCTCCAGCTTAAGAAATCAAAAAAAGTCTACTGTTTCTCTCGCTTTAACATGAAAAAGAATTTGTGAAAAATAACGTATTTTATCATCGTTTCCCCAGCAGATCATTCCTACCGCATCAGCCATTTCCTGTGCATCAATACAGTAGGCGGACATGCAGGAGTGATGCTTATAGGGACCGGCGGACATGATCAGAAGATCCCTGTTTCCGGATTCCTCTATTTTGGATGCCAGCTGCTCAGTAAGCTTATTGTGAGCAAATTTCGCCTTTTTGTAATCAGAATGTCTGCTTTGTATGGTCTGCAAAATAAGAGTTTTTTCATAGGTTAATGCTCTTTGTTTCATAGCTTCTACAGTTCCGCTTTCAGGCGGACAGGCAGGATTCACATTGTAACATCCACATTGATTTTCTTCACAAAATCTCCGATACTCTGGTTTAAAAATAAGCTTTTGCGTATCCATGATCGCTGCATTTGAGAAGCCAAGTTCTTTCGCTTCTTTTACGTAATCCATAGAAAAATTCCTCCAAATCATCATTTCCCCTTATTTCTCTTGTCAATTTACAACAAGTGAAATAAGGGGAATGCGATATCATCAATACTTTCCATACCTAGTGACATCACCATCAGGCAAGCATATCGTTCAGGTAAGCTTCTTTATTTATTGCGGCTACAGGCATTTCTCCTTTTTTTGCTATACAGATACACTGCTGTAAGCATCATTCCTGTTCCAAAAAGCATTTCCCACCAGATGCCCCGTCCGCCTGTCTTAGGCAGCGAATAAATGCAGGAATCTGTAAGTTCAAAGGAAATACTATATTTCAAAGGTACCTCAGGTACCAGTGAATCCGGGTCTTTTCCACCAGCATCCACCGTGCACGAAATGGACATTTTATCCCGATCAGCAGCCGGATCCAGTAGATCTCCTGTTGTTTCATCTGTGATCCTCTCCAGAGAAATGGTTGGATCATAATATTTTGTCTTGTCTTTATAAGCAATGGTCAGCTTCAGGATTCCTTTATTCAGGAAATATCCGCTGGGGGCTTTTGTTTCTTTTATATAATACACAGCCCCTGTGCCTGCCTCCAGACCTGTGATGGTGCCATTTCCCTGCTGGTCCGTCTTCATAGTGATGCCGGCAGGCACCCTGCAGTTCTTATCTTTATATAAGGTAAATACTGCATTGGAAAGAGGCTCCCCTTCACTGTCTTTCTTGCCTAGACAGATCTCATAATTGATCTGGGTGTTCCATACAGCAAACTTTCTGGTCTGATCCTCTGCTGTAGTATCTGTGCTGCTGGTCATTACAAAGCCGGAAAGAGGATTGCCTTCCCTGTCTTTGGCCTTCTCTTCAATGCGATAAAGGATCACACCTTTTGCGCCTTCTGCCTGCAACGGCTGTTTCTGGATCAGCCAGCGCATGGTCTTGTTTCCTTTATCCTGGGATGCTGCCACCGTTGTAGGAATCTGCGATGGTGCTCCTTCTGTCTTGCTGTAAGGCCTTGCCACTCCCTCTGCCTGTGCGGTTACCTTGCCGGAAGCAATTGTCGCAGTGTAAGTAGCAGCCGGGTAACTTACTGCATCTTCCCCGGTTCCGGTGGAACCTGTTATTTCAAACTGAACAGATGCCTGATCCGGGATGCTGGTGGTCTGTGCCCAGTTCTTTTCCATGGAAAGATCCAGATAATACAAACCGCAGTCCCAATGATTGGTCACATACTCCCAGGATACCATACTGGTAAGTCCAGGAAGGGTAATGCCACTGCCATGATTGGCGATCACAGTACATTTCATGGCTGCAGCCCCCTGATCCGTGGTATCTGTGTCCTGGTATTCCGGAAGGGCTTTGTCTGTATCCCTTCCCGGCTGGGTCAGGGTATTCTTTGTATCCTCTCTTTCAGGTGTGATGCTCAGTCTTTCAAAGGGAAGAACCCTGGTTCCTCCTGTAACAGCATAATCATCACCCTCGTCCTGAAGCACTATGTAGTAGCTGCCCTCAGCCAGATTCTCAAAGGCATATGCCCCATCGCTTCCAGTGACCACCTTATCCAGAAGGTTGCCCATCACATCCACAGCCGGATATAAGGTCTTGCCATCCACAGTGGTGGCGCTCATAGTCCGTGTTTTGCCGCCAATCACCTGACTGAAGCTTCCATCCGGATTCTTGGTGATCTTGGGAGAAGCTGGCTTGCTTTCCTGATAAAGATATACATCCACCTTAGAAAGCAGCCGGTCTGTGGTGCTATAGCCATTGATGGCCGGGCGATAATTCCCGTTCTGATCCTGATCCAGCCATACAAGCCCTGCGATCTTACGTTTTGCAATACGGGTTCCTTCCGCTGAACTGGATACAGTAGGCGCCTGGCTGGTAAGGCCGCCGCTTCTGTAGAAGAAGCTGTTGTTATATACATCTCCGCCCTGCTGGGTTACATTTCTGCTTTTCAGCAGTGTTGCATTATCCTTCGTAAACGGTGTAAAGACCAGTCCCATCCGGAAATTTCCTTTTTCACTTACTTGAGGAACAAATCCATAAATCGCATCAATTGTACCATTGCCATCTGCATAATGGATCAGTTCTTCCCCTTTGGCCCATCGTCCGTTTGCATCTGCCCTGCAGGTCAGTCTGTACATTGTCACACCATTTTCTGTATATTCAGATGATTCATAAGAAGAAGCCAGATCAAACCACTTACCGTTGTTAATGGTATTCAGTATCAAAGTTCTTTCATCTTGGGTAAGATCCTTTGCACTGATCCCGCCCTTCCTGTACTTCAGCTGTCCTGCACTGCCATCCAGGAATGCCTGCCTGTCCGCTTCCCTGGTAAAATCCAGATAGATTTCTTTTACCCGGTATCCACCATGGAAGCTGCTGTTCCTTCCGTCTCCATTGGCAGGAAGGATATCGCATAGCTGGATGGGATTCAGGTTTTCTGTATGGTTGCTGTAATTCAGGTAATAGATCAGGTCATCCCCGATCTCTATCAGGTCCCGGCCCGTTTCCTTGTAGATCGCATCATCGTTTGTCCTTGTTGCAATGATGGTCTGCTCTGCACTATTGGCCTGTCCGGTAATACGGTGGATCTCTTCATAGGTGGTATGGATCTGTACCTTGGTAGTAAGCTGTTGATTGTTCTTTACATCCTCATCCTCAGCTGCTCCCTTCTTTCCGATGGTACAGTTATACCGGATGTAAGGAAGTCCTTTGTTGATATCACTTACCGTTGAACAGAGGGTCAATGTGATAGTCCCATCCGGGTTATCCGTCTGCTTTACATCCCATGCCAGATCGCCGGCTTTGTATTTACACTGGTTTCCGAGAGCCGTGTAGTCAAACTGCAGGCTGCCCTTATGGTAGTAAAGATCTTTGGGAATGGTCAGGGTAATGGTCACATCCGTTGCCTGGCTTCCATTTGCTACCAGTTCATGGTCCTTTGTAGCACTGGAGATCTGCAGCCTTGGCATTACCATGAAGTTTGCTGTACGTTCACCGTTGGACACATTATAATAGGTCTTTTCCCGGTTAGAGCCTTTGATCAGGTCTGTATTCTTAACGCCGATCTCACTGACCAGGGTATACAGAAGCAGCGTATTTCCTGCCATCCACCCCATCACATGGGTTCCGTTTTTCTTAACACCGTTTTGGTATTCTGTTTTCTTATATCCGTTAAAAGTAAAATCATATCTTTGTTTTGTATATTTCATTACCGGATCCTGGCTTTCCATCAGGGTATTTACATACCCATCCGGAAGTGGACCGCCTGTGTCTCCATTTCCGTAGGCAACGATACCATCTGCCGTGCCATACTGTCTGCTTCGCCAGGTTGCGGAAAACAGGATGGCATCCCGCTTCCCATCATTATAATATCGCTTATAGGTTGGACGATATGTGGTCCATCCTCTTACATCGTTGGTGGTACAGTAGGTTCCGCCAGTCTTGGCAAAATCCTTTGTCATCTGCATTCTGCTTCTGATATACAGGCTTCTGCCTGTACGGATACAGCAGTCCCGTACCTCGTACAAAAGTGCCACACATCTTCCGTCCGGGTTCCCTTTGGCGGCAAAGTATGCCTTTAATTCATCCAGGGAAGTAAAGTAGATCAGATCCTCTTCTTTGTGGGCATCCATATCTGCTTCCCCACCGGTAAGCCCATCTGCTGTTTCTGTCTTCGTCCAGTTAGTTCCGTCCGGCTTCGCACCGTATAGTACGGTCAGCTTAAAGCTTTTTGTTTTCAGATTTCCTGAGGATGACCAGGTGGTTGCCGACTCCGAAGTGCCTACCAGAAAAGCATTGGTGCTATTGGTCCCTGCACTTTTCCCTACCCAGTTCCAATTGTTTCCTGTACCCTGGTTCACCTGTCTGTCAATGATCTTTTCTCCACAGACAGGCGTATAGGCATCCGAGTCAAACTTCTGGAGAAGATTCACTCCGGTAAGGTAATTGTATTCCAGCAGATTATCCACCTGCGGGTCGAAATCTTCTGTTGGGATATAATGAGGATCATTCACATCATCTGTATAATATTCCCTGCTGGTAAAAGACACATCTGCATCAATGTATACCTGACTTCCCAGCGGAGTGGAGCCTGTGCCTTCCTGGGTGCTGATCAGATCCGTGCCGGTCTCCTTGCTGAAGTAATTATTCTTCGACAGATGGTCTCCGTTTCCATCCCCACCGTATATATATAAGCCTGTGCTGTGGTTCAGGTAATTATCCAGATAAGTCATCTCATGGACAGCATGGTTCTTATAGTCTTCCCCAAAGAAGCTTTCCATTACGTCCAGACCTTTTTCTGTTGACTCAGGAGTAAGCCCTGTAACGCTGCTGATATCCAGGTCAGAAGCAGCACACTCCATATTGATCTCCAGATAGCCGCTCTGTCCATCAACGATGGTTTTATCTAATGGATACAGCACCTGTACATATCCGGCAGAGAAGGAGTTCACATATCCGCTTCGTCCTACCTGGTTATCCCAGGAACCATTGGCTGTAGCCGAAGGGCTGGAGGACGCTACCGAGTAATTGCTGACTGTAAAATGAAGGGTGAGACGTTTATCGCCTGTTTCATTTCGCTGCTTTAACGTTCCATTCCAGAAGCCGCCACTGTAGCAGCCAGTAGCGCTGTTTCCTGTATTATAGGGAGCCGCATCCCAGCCATACGTGGTAGTCTTGGTATAATCATCCTCATCATTCCAGTCAACATTGACCGTATTTTCCTCGCCTTTAAAGCTGATCCCCGTCTCTCCGTTTTCATTGGCCTTGTAAGCCCATGCATAAGGGGCCAGATTCTCTCCAAGTGAGGAGCCATTCATCACCAGTTCTCCGCCAAAACTTACATCAAACTGGATGTCCCCGGCAGGTGCCTGAAGCCCCCGTATTCCCTTGTTAGTCTTATTATTGTACATCTGCAGGGTAATGCCGTATCCAAGCATGGTACCATAGACGATGTGGGAGGTATCCTTGCCTTCGTCCTGAAGTTTCTTAACTTCTTCCTCTGTGGTTTCCTCACCGCTTTCCGTATCAAAGTAGCTGGTATAGGCAAGCTGGGAGTTTCTCTTAAGAAGCACATTATATCTTGGTGCCGCTGATACGGTCAGTGTTTTTGAGCTGCAGGATTTTGGATTCTGTTCATTCTCCTCATTTCCGCCTACCCATGCGGTAAAAGAAGGCTTAATCAGGTCTCCGTTGTTCATGCCCTTCACACTAATGGCCAGGCTGCGGTAAACCGTTCCCCCTTTATTTTCTTCCAGCTCCCAATAGCCTCTTAAATACTGGGCATAGCTTCCATCCGCCTGCTTCTGCTCATAAATATGATGGTATTTCATATTCATTTCAGAGAATGAAGCAAGGCTGCTGTCCACCGGCAGCTTCATTTCCACCCACAGCTGTAAGGTTTCATCTGTTACAGGAGAATTTCCTTCCTGCCCTTCTTCATCCTCTCCGTCTTTCCCGGTGTCTTGCAGGGTAAAACAAAGATCATATTTGACAGTATCAAAGCTTCTCACGATCCCATTGGTATAGGAGCTGTCATTTCCCGGACTCCACAGAACAGCCTGGTCTCTCTCATACCACTTGCCATTATGGCAGATCATCTTCAGGATCTGGCCATTATACAGATAGTGATGACGCTGAGCCATTTCTTCTTCTGTTTCGTCCTCTGTAACATCGTCCGGCGCTTCTGTTGTCTGGCTGTCCCCTTCCTCTAAAAGCTGCAAGGCTGTCTTTTCATCTCCTGTACATTCAGTATCAAAAGCACCGCCGCCGTCAGAAGTACCGTCTTCACTGTTAGTAGTCATTACTGTAATGGAATCTACCTTTACTGTGCTTGCCGGTCCTTTTACTTCCGCTTCCTTATATGTAACAGCAGTCAGCTTCAGGTTATTGCTCTGATCGATACCGCCGGTAATATAGTAGCCATTGGTCACATCTGTGCCTTCCAGCTGATTTCCCTGGTAAGTATCATTTCTCCAGACATTATACTTTGTGGCATTGCCGTTGTCCTCTGTCATGGCTGCTGCCTGGATCAGTGTGACAGACGGCTTCTGGTTTACACTTACATTTTCATAGTTTCCGGTTCCCTCATAAAGGGAAAAAATATCATTTCCGGTTCCGTCAACCGTGGATTTGTTTTCACACAGCAGTCCTCCTGACAGGACAAAGCTGCCTGCATTTGCCGCCTGGGGATTCTGTGCAAGGCCGCCGCCCTTCTCCGCCTGATTACCAGTGACAGTGCCGCCTGCCATCTTGATTTTTCCGGTGATCTGGTAAATAGCACCACCCATTACTGCCTGGTTCCCGGTGATCTTGGTACCTTCAAAAATATTCAGCTGGCCTTCATTATAAATAGCACCACCATTTATCGTCGCCTGATTGTTGGAAATCTGAGTATTACTCATCCATACATTGGCTGCACTTCTTATATAAACACCGCCGCCGTATCTTGCTTTATTTCCGGTGATCTCGCCGCCTTCCAAAACGCATTTACCGCTGGACAGATAAATGGTTCCGTTGCCAGATATCACATTGTCTGTGATCTGTCCTCCGCTGATCCGAACAGTACCGCCGGCATTGTAAATAACGCCACATTCCCAATAATTCTGCACAGCATTGTTGTAGACGGTTCCTCCCCGCATTTCAAAAAGACTGCTTCCTGCTCCTACATAAACAGCCGCTCCATAAGCAGCATTGCACTCATTGATGGAAGCTGTGTTATCCAGGATAAAGGTACCGCCGCTGACAGCCACGCCTGCACCGCCACGATCGCTTTGTCTTGTAGGCGCTGAGCACATGCTGATCTGTCCGCTCTCCATAGTCACATAGCCGCCGGACAGTACCAGAATACCGCCCCCCAGCTTTCTTGTGCTTCCTGAGATGGTTCCTGTCTCTTCTCCCGGATCCAGCCCTTCTGTTTTCTCATCCACGATCCTAAGGTCACCGGAACAGGTGATGGCAGTGTCTGTGCCCTGCAGCTTGTGCCCGTTCAGGTTCAGCACTGCACTTACGCCACCTGGGATCTGAATGCTTTCATTAATATCCTTGATCAGGAAAATCTCCGGTGCCCCATCCTTGTACTTTTCTTCTTTTACAGCATTTACAGCTTGCTGAAGAGATGTGTATGCATCCATAGGTACCAGCTTCATTCTTTATCTTTGCCACAGGCACCTTAGAAGCATACTGAAGAGTGAGATAACAGGGTGTTGTTACCGGATCATAATCAATAGGATCTGTTATGGATGTGTTTTTTGTTTCATTGTACCAGCAGCTACCATCTTTATCCTCATCAGCCCCAAACATATGGGCTGCTGCAAACAGCTGGACTTTAGAATTCTTATAGGATTTATCATAATTTCCGCAAACATCCCTGCCGCAACCGGCCTGGTTCCCATACAGCTTGGCTGTGCTTCCGGCTTCTTCTGGCTTCTTTAGTATAAATCCTCCCTTCACTGCAGAAACCCATACACCGCCACCATAGGTTGCCTTGTTATTACAGATCTGACCTCCATCCATGGTAATAACTGTGTTTTCAGAACATCCAACACCGCCGCCGTTCAATGCCTGGTTATTGATGATCTGCACATCTCCAGTGATCTTTGCATTTCGTGTAGACCAGAGTCTGGAGCCTTCCAGGTAGACACCTCCGCCTAAATTGGAGGCCTTATTGTCTGCGATCATACCGCCGGACAGGATCATCTGTGACAGCTGCGTACCAATACCTCCGCCACTGCTGGCTGTATTGCCCAGGATCCTGGCTGGATTCTCCAGATAAACCTTGGTTACCCCGCCGGTCAAATAAATGCCTCCGCAACTACCGGTGGCTTCGTTGTTCCTTACAACCACATCTGCAAAATGAATTCCAGAAGCGTTACTGTGAACTCTGATCCCACCGCCGTTGGAGGCGCTGTTATTTTCCACCAGTCCATTTACAGTAAGCGTTCCTACAGTACCGATCCACAAGCCTCCGCCAGCACTTGCCTTATTATCATGGATCCATACCTCCTTCCCGACCACAGCCTGACCACCGGCTTCTGTACTAACACCCATGCCGCCACCATTGTAGGCTCCATTAGAATAAAATTCTCCTTTTTGGACAGTCAGCTTCTTGGTGCTGTTAAAACTTGCACCTCCATAGTAACTGTAAACGCCATATGGCCTTGTACTGTTATGATGGACCTGGCAGTCCTGTACCAGCAGCTCTACTGCGCTTACGGACAGACCTCCGCCGCTTTTCGCCTGGTTATGATGGGCATCAATATTCTCTACGGTTAATTCTGTTACCCGGACAGCATAGATCCCTCCTCCGGACCCGGCCCCTTTATTATAGGAAACTTCCAGATCTGGTCCGATCACAACTGTTTTGCAATTTTGTATATAAACACCGGCTCCATCGGTAGCCGCTTTATTATGATGGATCTTTCCTCCGGAAATCAGGATCTGGGAGGCTGTATTTGATCCTTGGGTAAAGTCAGCGCTTACGCCGCCGCCGTGGCCACCTGCTGTATTCTCGCAGATCTCACCGCCTGATATCTGGATCTGGCTGGCAAGGTTAAAGGGCCTTCCCATATACACTCCGCCACCATTCTTTTCGGCCTGATTATTACAGATCTTTCCACCTGTCATGGTAAAGGAAGAAGGGGCATCGGCACTGATACTGTAAAATCCTATACCGCCGCCATAAACAGCCTGGTTTCCTGTGATCTCTCCACCGCTGATGGTAACGGAAGCATCCTGGTCTGCATAAATGCCACCGCCATATTTTGCACCGGAAAAGCCTGTGATCACACCGCCCTTTAAGGTAAAGGCTCCTCCTTCTCTTACAAAGACACCTCTGTTGCCGGCAACACCTTCTGACGGCTGGATCCTGCCGCCCTGATCCGGATTGGTATGGATGTTCGCTGTGGTACTGTCTACTTCCAGCTTTCCTCTTATATCAAGCACATTTTCCTGTGAAGAGCATAAGGTATATCCATTTAAGTCCAGGATCACATTCTTGTCCTTTCCGATCTGGACACTTTCATCACAATCCTTAAGAAGATAAATCCTTTGTCCATCTGCCGCTGCTTGAACAGCCTCCTGGACAGATGGGAAATTGTGCTCCTGGCTGCTTTCATCCAGGATCTGGGCTGCATCACTTGAGGTCAGTTCCTCCTTGTACCATGCATAAAGATTGCAAGGCTGTTCCAGGCTGGCAGCTCCTATCTCTTCAGTATATACCTGATCATTTTCACAATCATACCAGCAATTGTAAGCTTCCGGCTTCATAGATGAAGCAGACAACAGAGTAAGATTAACCCCCTTCACTGCATACACATCACTATTTCCAAATGACCATTGGTTGCCGTATATGGTCCCGCCGGTTACTGAGACAATGCCTCTGTCCTCTGCACGGATACCGCCCCCATGCCGCTTGTGGTATTGTCTGTGATGGTTCCTCCTGTTACATATAAGCTGGCCCATGATACAGCAATCCCACCACCGCCCCAGCTTGAACTGGCATTAGTAGTTGTGTTGCCGGATATTTCGCCGCCGGAGATATGACAGACTGCATGATCCCGTATACGGATACCTCCGCCGCAAGCGGCTGTGTTCCCGGTGATCTTTCCTCCCTCAATATGGATGCTGGCACTGCCCCAGGCATAGATACCGCCTCCATGGTCAGCACTGTTCCCGGTGATCTCTCCTTCAGTCATCCGAAATGATCCTTGCCAAACAGAGATGGCAGATACTTTGTTCTTCGTAATCCTGCCTCCATGCATCACAAAGGAGCTGTCCTTGTACTTTACATAAATACCTCCGCCGCCGGCACTTGGCCCAATGGTACCGCCATTCATAACCAGACTGCCGTGCTCCAGATAAAAGCAGCCGCCTCTGCCATCCGCAGCTGGTGTTCCACCGGTAATCCATCCTGTCTGGTCTTCACTGCTGTCCTCCAGGGTCATTTCTCCCTTTACCGTAAACACAGGAGTATTCGTCTTCCCGCTTCCCCGGATGGTATTTCCATTCAGGTCAAAGCAGATACTGGTTCCCTTGGGGATCTGTACAGACTCCTGATCATCTTTTAAAAGGGTGATCCTGTGAAGCTGTCCATCTCCAGCAGCATCAACAGCAGCCTGAACTGTAGCATACTCCTGGGAATCATCCAGGCGGGCTACTGTCTTTGCTTCCGGATCAGCATAAAGGAAGGTATACTGATATATTTTTGTCCGATTAGTTGTGTCCAGCTGAAGGCCTGTTGTATTCCTTGTACCGTCAGCCTCATCGTACCAGGCGATCCCAGGCGTACCAATGGCAGAAGCCATCTGATCGGCTGAGGGCAGGCTGACCACAGGAGTAAAATAAACAGGATTGCTGCCATTATTCACTGTCAGGGTGGCTGCCACATACAGATCCTGTCCACCAGGAGCAGTACCGGTACCTGGCGCCTGATTATCAGAAATCACTGCTTCCTTCTCGATTATGAGTTCCGGATTTAAAGCATTGGATGTCCATACATAAACACCGCCGCCAAGCCGATTTGCCTGATTCTCACTGATCACACCGCCACTGATCTGGACAGTACCTCCTACCAGGCTGACTGCTCCTCCATGGACAGCGCGATTATTATGGATCTGTACGTCTCCTGTAATGGTCAGATTTCTGCCATTTTCAAGAAGATATGCACATCCTCCTGTACTGGCTGACTGGTTGTTGGTAATCTCTCCACCGGAGAGAATACCGCCGCCGCATAAAGCACCTCCACCGTTGCTGGTAGTATTATCTTTGATCACTCCACCATTCATGTACAGAGTGCCTCGTACACCACCGCCTGCTCCGGCTGAGTGATTACCGGAGATCTCTCCTTCATTTAAGGTTGCTGTTCCGGCAATGCCGCCGCCTCCACTGCCGCCACTGGCTGTATTTCCACAGAGGAATCCTCCGTTCATAACAAGAGAGCCTTGTACTCCGCCACCGTAACCGGCTGTATTCCCTTGAATCCTGGCCTGGTCAGACATGGTAACATTTCCATTAATACCGCCGCCATTTCCACCTGTCTTATTATCAGTAACCTTCACATCTCCGGAAAGGATCGTCGTTGAGATAAAGCCGCCTCCACCATATGACCCGGCATAATTCCTGCTGATGCTGCCGCCACTGGCGCTCAGCTTGCCTGCATTTAAGAAAAAGCCGCCTCCATAAGGCGATGTTCCACCTGTTGCCTGATTATCAGAAATCTCACCACCGGTCATCTCAACATTTGCGTAGACTCCGAAAATACCGCCGCCACGATACCAGGATTTATTGCCATGAACCAGGGTTCCCTCCCGGATCTGTACCTGACAATAATTTCCCATGGCAATACCGCCGCCGCTGCCGACGGTTTCATTGTCCAGGATCTGTACTCCAGCAAGAACTACATTTGCATAATTGCTGATCCACATACCGCCGCCCAGGTGAGTTTCCGATTCATAAAAATTAAAAACATCATCTGTCAGTGTATTCCCCTGGATGGTACCTCCAGTAAGACTGACCTGGGCTGGTTTCTTATCCGTACTGTTCAGGTACAGACCACCGCCATGGGTCACTGCCTGATTATAAGATACTGCTCCAGATGCCATGGTGAAATGGACCGGATCCTGAATCTGAACACCACCGCCGCTGACACCGGCTGTATTTTGGGAAATGTTGGGGCCGTCAAAGATCAAGTCATTTCCCACATCCGATACACTGTGGATGTAAAGACCGCCCCCGTTGTGGTCCGCATGATTCTCTGTGATGACAATGCCACTGCTCCAGGTGATGGTCTCACTGTCATCCTTCTGGATGTACACACCGCCTCCATTCAGTGCAGCCTTATTCCCAGTAATGGTACCATTCTCATAGGAAAGATTGCTTGTGCGATAAATCCATACACCGCCACCGCTGATACCGGAACAGTTGTCATGGATCCTGCCGCCATTCATAGATAATCCGGCGCCATCACTTACATACACGCCACCGCCTCGGCCTGATGCAGAATAGCCGGTGATCTGTGACCCTTCTCCAAGGATCAAACGGCCACCATAGCATACAAATACACCTCTTGTATTCTCGTTGCCAGCAGAAGATGCACTGCCGGATAAGCTGCCGTTCTTCAGGGTAAGCTGCCCATATACTGTAATATTATTGGTATCCTTGCCAGCCTCTGCCGAAGACTTATCCACAGTCAGGGTATGGCCGTTCAGATCCAGTACAATCTCCATCCCCCGGGGGATCAGAAGATTCTCTTCTACTGTAGCCGGAAAGCTGTCGTCAAGGCTTATGGTAAGTGTTGTAGATCCTGCCTTCCTTGCTTCCTCGATCTGATACTGAATGGTGCCTTCCTTTACATCTGCAGGAGCATCCAGAAAAGTGGTATCTGCTGTCTCTTCATGATTATCAACAAGCACACCATCTCCATCAGTAAAAACGTCTTCGATCTGAGACGTATTCCCTTCACTGTCCTGTGCAGAACTGTCTTCCACCCGAGAAATATCTCCCTCGCTGCCAGATGTAGAAATATCTTCCATCTGGGCTGGATCTTCCTCGCTGTCCGGTATAGAAATATCTTCCACCTGGGTGGTGTCTCCCTCTCTGTCTGATGCAGGAATCTGCCCGGCATTGAAGGTATCTGCATTGCTGCCTGATGCAGAAATGTCTTCCACCTGGGTGGTATCCTCCACGTCACTGTTTACAGACACCTGGTAATCTTGCCCATAATCCAGCGTAGCTGCAGACAACCCAGTGCCCTGGCTTCCTATTGCGATTGCAAACGTCAAAAACCAGGACATCCCTTTTTTAAAAGATCTCCAATGGTTATTTTTCATACACTTATGCTCCTTTTTAATATCATCCCTCGCCTGTTTTCCCCATGAAACAGGTCTGATACTGTCCTTTCTTTCTCAGTTTTATATATTAATTTTACTCTTACGAGAAAATGTTGTCAATAAAGTTACTCCATTCCGAAACTGCAAAGGCCAAATATCGTGATTATAATCAATTTTTATAACATCAAATTCAACAAAATAGCGAAAACATTATAACGAATAAAGAATCAAGTCCACTATTACAGAACATAAAAAACCGGCAGGAAATCATTCCCACCGGCTTTTCACCTGATCGCAGATATTGCCCCATTGACAGTCCCCGCATATCTCTGTTCTTTTTCCAGGTGCAAGGATCTTTGCCTGCACCTTTTCCACAAACTCCCTGAAGGGAAGCTGCTGTCCTTCTTCAAATCCGCAGTAAGCAAGCACGCTGCGATCAAATCTTTGCACTTTCCTGCCTGCTTCGCAGCCTTGTACCAGATTATTTGGACATGCACTGCAGATCTCATCCTCCTGCAGGGTCAGCTGTACGCTGGCACCTGCAAGAAATTTCTCAAGCATTTCTTCCATATCTATGGTAAAGCCATCACTGTAGCCTTTTCCCACAAAATAGGCAAGACACATCCCATGATGGGGACGTAATGCCACAGGCTTTTCCTTACTGCTGCATTGGCACATATTTCCGAACCTTTCTGGAAAGAACAAATGCCAATGCGATCTTAACCAGATCCGGAACAATAAACGGAATCACACACCAGCTAAGAACGGTTCCCAGTCCGACGGCACCGGTTGTCCGCGCATATACCACCATAAACCAGATGGTTCCCAGTGCATAGCATACCAGCAGTCCGATCACCATGGAAATGATCTGTACAACAGGTTTTTTTCCGAATACTTTTTCAATGCCCCACATTACCAGTGCTGAAAAAAGGAATCCAACGATATAACCACCGGTAGTGTTTAACAGGACCCCGATACCGCCTGAAAATCCTGCAAATACCGGTACACCTACTACGCCTAGTAAAATGTATACAAGAACAGCAAGGGTTCCTCTTTTGCCTCCCAGAACCCCAACTGCCATAAATACGCCAAAGGTCTGCAGGGTAAATGGTACAGTCATTGGTATGGAAATCCAGGAACATACTGCCATTACTACCGCAAAAATAGCAATATAAGCCAGATCGTAAGTTTTTGTTTTGGTAGCTGCAACTGAGCTCATAAAAAAATCCTCCTGATGAATGAATAGATTTTGGTAACTGTTCAAAGCCCTTACGGGATGCTATCTGCTGAGCAGTTACAAATTTTGTACATTGAAAATCTATCACACACCAAGAGGAATGTCAACCAAATTTTTATACAAGGTTTACAATTGTGTTCGTATTCAGTTTACAATCAGATTGCTTTTAGGTTTACAGTGAACATCACTTAATTTAATTGATACACATCTACATGCTGCAGGCCAAAGCTTAATGCTTCAGAATGGC
>OGCQ01002914.1_pt1 | contig 16441 bp, 15 predicted proteins | sample 1570161 | NCBI WGS metagenome assembly OGCQ01 (sample SAMEA4384402, study PRJEB24528) | human gut metagenome
TTTGTTGTACAAAATTTTAATATAAAAATATAAAATATATACATCGATAGAAGAAAGTAATATAATATATTTCTATGGTTATATAAATAATAAATTGAATATAAAAATAATTTCATTAACTTTGTCTGCAAATATATTAACAATACCAATAATATACTATAATTTCGAAGGTATACCTTTAGTTTCTATTTTCGGTAACATAATTATAGTTCCATTTATAGGTATTATTATATATTTAGCTATATTAAGTTTAATATTGTTCAATATAAATATATATATATCAAGTATAGTGGTGTATATTAATAGATTTATCTTAGAAACTATATATGTATTATTAGAAAAAATAAGTAATTTAGATTTTGCTTATATTGCTATAGAAGAACCTAAATTATACTATGTAATTATTTATTATATAGTAGTATTTTTATATATGATTTATAAAGAAGCAAAAACTATAAAGGAGCAATCACATGAACTACAAGGATATTATAAATGATATAAAAAATAGAAATATAAAAAATACTTACCTTTTTTATGGGAAAGAATATTATTTAATAGAGAATGCTATAAAAGAGATTAAATTAACTTTAAATGATGGAATGATAGATTTTAACTTAGATATTATAGATGGGAGAGAAATAGCTTTAGACCAACTTATAAGTTCTATAGAGACACTTCCATTTATGGATGATAGAAAGATTGTTATATTAAAAGATTTTGAATTATTAAAAGGTAAAAAGAAAAACTTTAGTGATGAAGATGAAAAATACTTTACAGAATATATAGATAATATACCTCAAACTACTACTTTGGTGTTTATTGTATATGGAGATATAGACAAACGAAAATCATTAGTTAAAAAGATAAGTAAAAATGGAATAGTATTTAATTGTGATAAATTATCAGATATGGATCTATTTAAATGGGTAAAGAAAAAATTTGATAATAAGAATGTTTTAATAGATAATGCTCAAATTATGTACTTTATAAACCAAGAAGGTTACTTAGATAAAAGTAGTGAAAAGACTTTGTCTGACTTAGAAAATGAAATAAATAAAATTAGTTCATTTGTAGGTAAAGAAAATAAAGTAACCAATGATATAATAGATCAACTTTCTCAGAAAAAAGTAGAAAATGATATATTTAAACTTATTGATTATATAGGACAGAAAAACTCATCTGATGCTATGAAAATTTTAAATGATATGCTTTATGAAGGAGAATCTGTATTTGGTATATTTTCTATGATAGCAAGACAATTTAAGGTTATTATGCAAGTTAGACAATTACAAATACAAGGGCATACATCTAAAAGTATAGCAGAAAGGCTTAAATTACATCCTTTTGTTGTAGGAAAAGCATTAAAACAAACTAAAAACTTTTCTGATGAAGTTATAATAGATATACTAAATTCTATACTAGAAAGTGATTTTAAAATAAAAAATGGATTAGTAAGAGATACCTTATCAATAGAAATGTTAATAAGTAAATACTGCAAAAAAGGAAATTAAAAAATCTTAGTAAATAAATACTAAGATTTTTTAATTTAATTAATATATATAAAATAAAAACCCTTGATATTATCAAGGGTTAGTATCTATTCATAAGAAACGGATAATTAAGCGTTCATTCCGTTTAACTTTTGAGCTAATTTAGCAACTTTTCTAGATGCTGCATTCTTGTGTATAGTTCCTTTAGAAGCTACTTGGTATATCTTCTTTTGAGCAAATTGGAACTTAGCAACAGCCTCTTCTCTGTTTCCAGCTGCAACAGCTTCTTCGAATCTTCTTATTGCAGTTTTTAATTGAGATTTTCTAGCTCTATTTAAAGCAGTTTTCTTTTCGATAACTCTTATTCTTTTCTTAGCTGATTTTATGTTTGCCACGCGGTTCACCCCCTCGTTTATTTTATTATATTCATCGTCAACATATTAGATTTTAACAGAAATAAAATCAAAAATCAAGGATAAATATTTATAAGTTTTATTATTATTTCTTTTTTTATTTTAAGTTATATATTACATAAAGATAATATACAATGTGAGTGTCAAATATTCAATAACTTACAAATTTATTTATTACTGTTATAAAATACTAAAATTTGTTAAGAATTATAAATAGTATTTAATTAATACATGGAGGGTAAATATGTTTAATATAAGAACTGACTTAGCATTAGAAGCAAAAGAAATATATGAAAACGACCAAAAATCCACAGAGATACCTGGAGTAAAGGTAAAAAATAAAGATTTAGAAAACTGTAAAGTATCGATAGTTGAGGTTATAGATGAACAAGGGTCTAAAATAATGAACAAGGGTATAGGAAAATATGTTACATTAGAAAGTAATCTTATGAAATTTGATGATGATGAATCTAGAGAAGAAATGATTACATATTTAAAAGATGAATTAGTAGAAATACTAGGAAGTGATAAAACTAAAAAAACTTTAGTAATAGGACTTGGTAACTGGAATATAACATCAGATGCATTAGGACCTAAAAGTGTATCTAAAACATTAGTTACAAGACACATATTTAAAAACTACAATAAAGATTATGATGATGATTTTACTGAAGTATCAGCTTTAAGTCCAGGTGTTATGGGAATTACAGGTTTAGAAACTAGTGAGACTGTAAAATCAATAGTAGATATGATAAAACCTGATAGGGTAATTGCAATAGATGCATTAGCATCAAGAAAGATGGAAAGAGTGAATTCAACTATACAAATATCTACAGCTGGAATATCTCCAGGCGGAGGTGTTGGAAATAAAAGAAAAGCATTAAATAAAGATTATTTAGGTGTTGATGTAATAGCTATAGGAGTACCGACTGTGGTAGATGCAGCTACATTAACTAGTGATGTATTAGATTTAGCCATAGATAATTTAATTAGTCAATCAAATGAAGGTGAAAATTTTTACAATATGTTAAAACAACTTAAGGAAGATGAGAAATATCATCTTATAAAGGAGTCGTTAGATCCATATGATAAAAATTTAATAGTAACACCTAAAGACATAGATGAAACGATAGAAAATTTATCGATAATAATAAGTGAAGGATTAAATAGATCTCTCCATCCAGGTAGAATAACCAATTAAGGAGGAAAAGTATGTTGAGAAAAACTAAGAAGGTTATAAGTTTATTATGTGCTTTGATTTTTATTTTACCAACTTTATCTTATAGTATGGATAAGGAGGAATTTCTTAAATTTTTAATAGAGTCATCTTATCCAGAGTCGAGTACAAAGAATGATAATTTAAAAGAAGAAAAAGATAAAGAAGATAAAAGTGCTAATAAAGAAGAAGATTATATAAAAGTTCACATAGGAGAAGAAAATATTCCTACATTAAACAGTAACTCTAATAATAAAGAAAATGTATCTGTGTCATCTAGTGAATATAAAAATGACATCAGATTAACTAAAGAAAATCCTACTATGTTAATATATCACTCTCATGCAGGGGAAACTTATTCAGATTCTCCTGAAGGGAATTATCACTCACAAAATAAGGAAAAGTCAGTAATTGAGGTTGGAACACTATTGACAGAACAATTAAGTAAAAAAGGTTGGGGAGTTGCACATAGTACAAAATATCATGATTATCCAGATTTTACAAAATCTTATGCAAGTAGTTTAGAAACTGTAAAATCAATGTTAAATAATCATAAAAATATAAATATAGCTATAGATTTACACAGAGATGGAAGGGATCTTAACACTGATGCTGATATGCAAAAAGAGAATGAAAGAATGACTACAACTTATAACGGTGAAAAAGTAGCTAAATTTTTCTTTGTTGTAGGTATGAAAAATACTAATGTAGATGAAGTACAAGAATTAGCTGAGGATATAACTAAATTTGCTCAAAGTAAATACCCTGAATTGGTTTTACCTATAGTAAAGAAGCAATATGGTAAGTTCAATCAATATATGGCTCAAAATCATATGTTAATAGAAGTAGGAAGCAATGGTACTTCTTCAGAAGAAGCAAAGGCTTCAGCAAAATATATTGCAGAAATTTTAGATGAATATTTTAAGCAAAATAGATAATAGTCTAGGAGATTAAGTATGAGTAGGCTAGAAAAAAAGATTCATAAAAAATTAAAAAGAAGAAAAATTAAGGTTGTATTTAAAGTTTTATTTATTCTAGCTATGATTACGAATTTAAGTATATGTATATTTATAATAGATAAAAGTGCAAAAGATATGTTAGGAACTGATGCATATCTTTTAAATTCTTTTATAGATGATATAAATATGGATGATATTAAAGTTAATATTGGTGAAAAAATAAATGAAATATATAAAGCTAAGGATAAAATAATAAAACTATATAATGATAATAAAAATAAGACTTAAATATTTAAGTCTTATTTTTACTATTAAGAAGTTTTAAATATTTAATGTATAAATAGGAGAGAATTATATAAGAAAAATAAGTTTTTGGTTTTATAACATAACGGTTATTTACATAAAAGGGGATATATTATAAAATAAAAGTTATGATAATAAAAAAGGAGGAACCAAGGTGGACAATAAACAAAGTAGAACTAGGAATTTTAGTATAATAGCACATATAGATCACGGTAAGTCTACCTTAGCTGATAGATTAATACAAAAAACTGGACTTGTTAGTGAAAGAGAAATGAAAGATCAGTTATTAGATAATATGGATCTTGAAAGAGAAAGAGGAATCACTATAAAGCTTCAAAATATAAGATTAGTATATAAAGCTAAGGATGGAAATGAATATTTCTTAAATCTTATAGATACTCCAGGTCACGTAGACTTTAACTATGAGGTATCAAGAAGTTTAGCAGCTTGTGAGGGGGCATTACTAGTAGTTGATGCAGCTCAAGGTGTTGAAGCTCAAACACTAGCTAATGTTTATTTAGCATTAGACCAAGATTTAGAAATATTACCAGTTATAAATAAAATAGATCTTCCAAGTGCAAGGCCTGATGAAATAAAAGCAGAAATAGAAGATATAATAGGACTTGATGCAAGTGATGCTCCACTTATATCTGCTAAAAGTGGATTAAATATAGAAGATGTATTAGAAGCTATTGTTGAAAAAGTACCTGCTCCTACAGGAGATAAAGAAGCACCTTTAAAAGCTTTAATATTTGACTCATACTATGATGCTTATAAAGGTGTTGTAGCTTACGTTAGAGTATTTGAAGGTAGCGTAAGAAAAGGTATGACAATCAAGATGATGAACACTAACAAAAAGTTTGAAGTAACAGAAGTTGGTGTAATGGCTCCAGGACAAAGAGAGCTTGATGAATTATCTGCTGGAGATGTTGGATACATAGCAGCAAGTATAAAAGATATAAGAAGTTGTCAAGTTGGGGATACTATAACAGATGCTAATAACCCAACTGATGAACCTATGGCAGGGTACAAAAAAGCAACTCCAATGGTTTACTGTGGTATATATCCAGGTGAAGGTGAAAAATATGAAAATGTAAGAGATGCACTTGAAAAAATGCAAATAAATGATGCAGCACTTGAATTTGAAGCTGAAACTTCAGCTGCTTTAGGATTTGGATTTAGATGTGGATTCTTAGGACTTTTACACATGGAAATAATACAAGAAAGATTAGAAAGAGAATATGATCTTAACTTAGTTACTACAGCTCCATCTGTTATATATAGAGTAACTAAAAATGACGGTGAGGTTGTTATGATACAAAATCCTACAAACTTACCAGAACCAAGTGAAATAAAAATGATAGAAGAGCCTATAGTTAAAGGGGATATAATCGTTCCTAAAGATTATGTAGGTACTGTTATGGAACTATGTCAAGAAAGACGTGGAACAATGATAAATATGGAGTATATAGATGAAAAGAGAGTTATGCTTCATTATGATTTACCTTTAAATGAGGTCGTATATGATTTCTTTGATGCATTAAAATCAAGAACTAGAGGATATGGTTCATTAGATTATGAAGTTAAGGGATACGTTCCTTCAACTCTAGTTAAATTAGATATATTAATAAATAAAGAGCAAGTAGATGCTCTTAGCTTTATAGTTCATGAATCACGTGCTTACTCAAGAGGGAAAGCTATGTGTGAAAAACTTAAAAATGAAATACCAAGACATCAGTTTGCAGTACCTATACAAGCAGCTGTTGGTAATAAGGTAATAGCTAGAGAAACTATAAGTGCACTTAGAAAAGATGTTCTTGCTAAGTGTTACGGAGGAGATATATCTCGTAAGAAGAAGCTTCTTGAAAAGCAAAAAGAAGGTAAGAAACGTATGAGACAAATCGGATCTGTTGAAGTTCCTCAAAAAGCATTTATGTCAGTGTTAAAATTAGATGAATAAAATATAGAAAAGACTTAAGTTTAAAACTTAGGTCTTTTTTTGTTAAAAATATACTACCAAGTAGATAAGAAAAGTAAATTTTAATATTTAAATAGAAAGTGGGAATGATAATATTATAAAACCAGTTAAGTACTAAATAATATAAATGACATAAGGAGGAACTTAATGAATAATGAACTTAAAAAAACGTTAGGTTTATCAGCAGCACTTTCAACAGTAATAGGAGTAGTTATAGGTTCAGGAGTATTTTTTAAACCTCAAGCTATATATACAGCAACTAATGGTGGTCCAGGACTTGGAATGATAGCATGGGTAATAGGAGGTATTATAACAATAACAGCAGGTTTAACAGCAGCAGAAGTATCAGCTGCAATACCAAAGACAGGCGGTATGATGGTATATATTGAAGAGATTTATGGTAAGAAACTAGGCTTCTTAACTGGTTGGATGCAAACTGTACTATTTTTTCCAGGAACGATAGCAGCTTTAGGAGTAATATTTGCAAAACAAATACTTGAATTACTAGGGTATAATCCAGATGCTAATATGATGATGGTTTTAGTTATATCTATAGTAACAATATTATTTATAGCATTTTTAAATACAGTAGGATCATCTTTTGGAGGAGTAATACAAACTGTAGCTACGATTGGTAAACTTGTACCATTAATAGTTATCATAATATTTGGATTTATAAAAGGTAATGGAAATCCTATACTTCAGCCTTTAGTTGGACCTGGTGCAACAGTAACAGGAGCATTAGGACAAGTATTAATAGCAACTTTATTTGCATATGATGGTTGGATAAATGTTGGAGCATTAGCTGGAGAAATGAAAGATCCTGGTAAGGATTTACCAAAAGCAATAGTTGGAGGGATATCTATAGTAATGGCAGTATATATAGTTATAAACTTAGCATATCTATGGGTTGCACCAGCTTCAGAATTAGCACAAGCCACAGCACCAGCTGCACTTGTTGCACAAAGAATCTTTGGTAATATAGGCGGTAAAATTGTAACAGTAGGTATACTAATATCAGTATTTGGAGCACTTAATGGATATTTACTAACAGGTCCAAGGGTAGCTTATACATTAGCAGTCAAAAAAACATTACCAGCAAGTGATTCTTTAGCTAAGTTAAATAAAGGTGGAGTGCCTGCAAATTCTATTTGGTTAATAGCTGTTTTAGCATCAATATATGCTTTAACAGGACAATTTAACTTACTAACTGATTTAACTGTTTTTACAATCTGGATATTCTATGTGCTAACATTTATAGGAGTTATTAAGCTTCGTAAGGATAGACCTGAATTACAAAGACCATATAAAGTACCTTTATATCCAATTATACCAGCTATAGCAATAATAGGAGGTTTATTTGTTATAATAAATCAATTGTTAACAGCTACATTAATTGCTTTAGGAGGTATAATAATAACATTAATAGGTATACCAGTATATTCAATTACAAGTAAAAAATAATAGAAATCAAGAAAAGGAATTTGTAGATTTATGCAAATTCCTTTTCTTGATTTTTATTATAAAAATTAGGATATCTTAGCTATCTTCGTTATAAATATGGCATAAAACAACCATACAGTAGAAATTTCAATATATTGGGCTCTAAGGTATGGTTACTTTTACAACTTACTATAAACTGTTCCAGATATATTAAAATTGTAACTTTCATTTTATATTGGTTCACTATTTATAATGATATCTATATTTCAAAATACTTTTTAACTTTCTTTATAATAATAGACATAGGATAAATGAATACTAATAAGAATATAAGCGGTTAAATGTTTAAGTATCTTATATTAATACATAAACTTAAAGACTTTTTGATTAAATTATTTAAAATAGTGCTTATAATTTATACATTTGAAGAATATAAGAAGTGTAAAAAATAAAAATATTGGTATAATATAAGAGAATAAATGGATAAGGAGAAATAAATGTTAGGATTATATGTACATGTTCCATTTTGTGCTCAAAAATGTAACTATTGTGATTTTAACTCTTACAAAATAGAAGAGAAAAATCAGAAAAAAGACTACTTAATAAGCATTAAAAAAGAAATGGAATTATATAAAGAAGAATTTAAAAACAAAGAATTTACTAGTGTATTTTTAGGTGGAGGTACTCCTAGTATCCTAACTCCTGAGGAGTTAACTATTCTTATGGAAAATATATATAGTAATTTTAATATAAAAAGAGATGCTGAAATAACTATGGAATGTAATCCAGGAACTTTAAATAAAGTAAAATTAAAGGCTATAAAATCATTAGGTATAAATAGGTTAAGTATGGGACTTCAAGTCACTCAAGACCATCATTTAAAGTATATAGGTAGAATACATACATATGAACAATTTGAAAAAAATTATAAGGATGCAATAGAGGTAGGAATAGATAATATAAATGTTGACCTAATGTATTCACTTCCAAATCAATCATTTGATGAATGGAAAGAGACTTTAAATAAAATAATAAATTTAAATCCGTCACATATATCTGCTTACTCACTTATATTAGAAGAGGGAACTAAGTTTTACGATATGTATCTAAATAAAGAATTTGAACTTAATGATGAAGAAGTTGATATAAGTATATATAACTATACGATAGATACATTATATAAGAACGGATATCATCAATATGAAATATCTAATTATGCAAAAGAAGGATATGAATGCAAACATAATATAGTATATTGGAAATGTGATAACTATTTGGGCTTAGGGCCAGGAGCATCAGGTTATATAAATAATTATAGATATAGTAATATTTGTGATATAAAAGAGTATAATAAATGTTTAGAGTATAATAAAAAACCGATAGAAGAAAAAAATGTATTAAGTAAAAAAGATGAAATGGAAGAATTTATATTTATGGGGCTTAGAATGAACGAGGGGATTAATTTGGATGAATTTTATGAAAAGTTTAATGTGAATTTTAAGCATAAATATAATAATATTTTAGACAAATTAAAGAATTTAAACTTAATTATAGAGCAAAATAATAATATAGCTTTAACACAAAGAGGAAGAGAATTATCTAATACAGTATTTATAGAATTTATAGATTAGTCAAAAACTATTGACAATGCTAAAAAATAATGATATATAATATATATAATCTTTTTAGCACTCGAATTTAATGAGTGCTAACAGCGAGGAGGCATGAAATGAAACTAAACGAAAGAAAACTAAATATCCTCAAAGCTATAGTTAAAGATTATATAGAAACTGCCGAAGCGGTAGGATCTAGAACAATATCTAAAAAACATGATTTAGGAATTAGTGCTGCTACTATAAGGAATGAAATGGCTGATTTAGAAGAGTTAGGATATCTTATACAGCCCCATACTTCTGCAGGAAGAGTTCCGTCAGAAAAAGGATATAAGTTATATGTAGATATGCTTATGAGTAAAAGTGAATTAAGTAATGAAGAAAAAAAGCTTATTCAAGATTGCATACAAAATAATGTAAGCCATATAAAAGACTTAATTCAAGAAACATCAAAGTTATTATCTCAGTTAACTAATTATACAACAGTAGCTGTAGCTAAAAGTTTAAACCATAAAAATGTTATAAAGCACATACAATTAGTAAGTATAGATGAGAATAAAATACTACTTATTGTTGTAACTAATAATGGTGATATTAAAAAGGCAGATTTAACTAGTGATATTTATCTAGATCAATCCAAATTAAATATAATTTCTGACAATCTAACTAGAAAACTATTAGGTAAAAGTATAGTAGAGATAGATGAAAGATTAATTGCATTTATAAAGTATGAAATAGGTGAATATTCTAATTTAATAGATGGACTTATAGATGCTCTTAACTATAATATGTCTGAAGAAGAAGCTGTATTTTCTTTAAATGGAGCAACTAATATATTTAATTATCCAGAATTTAATGACATAATAAAAGCTAAATCTTTTTTAAATATGATAGAAAAAAAAGAGACAATAGATAGTATGTTAAAATCAAAAGGAATACAAAAGGATAATGTAAATATAATAATAGGTAGTGATAACGATCTTGAATTAGCTAAAGATTGTAGTATAGTTACAGCAACATACAATATTGATAAGGACTTAGTAGGAAAGATAAGCTTTATAGGTCCAACCAGAATGGATTATGCAAGAATTTATGCAATAGTAAATTATATTAATTTATTATTTAATAAAAAATAAATTGAGGGGTGCAGTGTATTGGAACATAAGGATACTGTCTTAGAAGAAGAAATAGTTAAAGATGATGCTCAAGAAGAAGTAGTTGAGAATGAAGAAACTACTGAAGAGAATCAAGAGAATGTAGTTGATATAGAAGATAAACTTGAAGAAAAAAATTTAAGAGATGAAATGGATGCTCTTAATGATCAATATAAAAGACTTCAAGCAGAATATGCAAACTATAGAAGAAGAACTCAACAAGAAAAAGAAACTATAGGTATATTTGCTAATGAAAAAATATTAAATGAATTAATACCTGTTATAGATAGTATGGAAAGAGCATTAGAAGCTTGCACAGATAAAGAAGATACTATGTTTAAAGGTGTAGAGCTAGTTTATAAGCAATTAAAAGATATGATAACAAAGTTTGGTGTGGAAGAAATTGAAGCACAAGATGCTGATTTTGATCCTAACTTACATTTAGCAGTAATGCAAGAGAGTGTAGATGGAGTTGAGCCAAATAAAGTTGTTATGGTACTTCAAAAAGGATATAAACTAGGAAATAAAGTATTAAGAGCAAGTATGGTTAAGGTTTCTTGTTAATTAAACCTAAAACTTCATTTTAATGAAGAATAAATATAAAAATTTGCTTAATTAAAAATTAAGTAATAAAAATTTATAAAAGCAAATAAATCAATTAATTAATAGATTTATATATAGATATAGGAGGAAAAGTATTATGTCAAAAGTAATAGGAATAGATTTAGGAACAACTAACTCTTGTGTTGCAGTACTTGAAGGTGGAGAACCACAAGTAATAACAAATGCAGAAGGTATGAGAACTACTCCATCAGTAGTAGCTTTCACTAAAGATGGTGATAGAATAGTAGGAGAACCTGCAAAAAGACAAGCAGTTACAAATGCAGATAGAACAATAATATCTATAAAAACTCACATGGGAACAGATTACAAAGTTGATATAGATGGTAAAGCATATACTCCACAAGAAATATCAGCTATAACTTTACAAAAATTAAAAGCTGATGCAGAAGCTTACTTAGGTCAACCAGTTAAAGAAGCTGTTATAACAGTTCCAGCATACTTTACAGATGCTCAAAGACAAGCAACTAAAGATGCAGGTAGAATAGCTGGTCTTGATGTTAAGAGAATAATAAATGAACCAACAGCAGCAGCTCTTGCTTATGGTTTAGATAAATTAGATCAAGAAAAGAAAGTATTAGTATTTGACTTAGGTGGAGGAACATTCGACGTTTCTATACTTGAAATAGGAGATGGAACATTTGAAGTTTTAGCTACTGCAGGTAACAACAGACTTGGTGGAGATGACTTTGACCAAGTATTAATAGATTACTTAGCTGAAGAATTCAAGAAAACTGAAGGTGTTGACTTAAGAAATGATAAGATGGCTCTTCAAAGATTAAAAGAAGCTGCTGAAAAGGCTAAGAAAGAGTTATCATCAACAATGACAACTAACGTAAACTTACCTTTCATAACAGCTACTGCTGAAGGTCCAAAACACTTAACAATAGATATAACTAGAGCTAAATTTGATGAGTTAACTGCTCATTTAGTAGAAAAAACTATGGAACCAACAAGAAGAGCATTACAAGATGCTGGTCTTTCTACATCTGATATAGATGATGTATTATTAGTTGGTGGATCAACAAGAATACCAGCTGTTCAAGAAGCTGTTAAGAAGTTTATAGGAAAAGAACCACACAAAGGTATAAACCCAGATGAATGTGTTGCTGCAGGTGCTGCTATACAAGCTGGTGTTTTAACTGGAGAAGTTAATGACTTATTACTTCTTGATGTTACTCCATTATCTTTAGGTATAGAAACTATGGGTAACGTAATGACTAAGATAATAGAAAGAAATACAACAATACCAACTAAGAAATCACAAGTATTCTCAACTGCTGCAGATAACCAAACTGCTGTTGATATACATGTACTTCAAGGTGAAAGAAGTATGTCTTATGACAATACAACTTTAGGTAGATTCCAATTAACTGATATACCACCAGCACCAAGAGGAATACCTCAAATAGAAGTTACTTTCGATATAGATGCTAACGGTATAGTTCATGTTACTGCTAAAGATTTAGGAACTGGAAAAGAACAAAAAGTAACTATAACTTCAGGAACTAACTTAAGTGAAGAAGAAATAGAAAGAAAAGTAAAAGAAGCTGAAATGAATGCAGAAGCTGATAAACAAAAGAAAGATAGAATAGAAGCATTAAATCAAGCTGATTCTACTATATACCAAACAGAAAAAACATTAAATGAACTTGGTGATAAAGTAAGTGCTGATGATAAATCTCAAATAGAAGCAGCTATAACTTCATTAAAAGAAGTAAAAGATAAAGAAAGTGCTAGCGCTGAAGAAATAAAAGCAGCAATAGACGAAGTAATGAACAAATTCCACAAAGTATCTGAGCAAATGTATCAACAAGCTCAAGCTGAACAAGCTGCTCAAGGTGGAGAAGAAGCAAGTCAAAATCAATCAAACGATGATGTAGTAGATGCAGATTTCAAAGAAGTATAAGATTTGATTTGATTGCAAAAATATACAGATTGTGTATAATAAATTAAAAGGATATTAATCTGTTTTAAAACAATTAATAATAGCTTGTAGTTTAATATTCTACAAGCTATTGTTTTGTAATATAAAGGTGGTGACAATACTTGAGTACTAAAAGAGATTACTATGATGTCTTAGGTGTGGATAAAAGTGCGGATGCAACAGCGATAAAAAAAGCTTATAGAAAACTAGCTATGAAATATCATCCAGATAAAAATCCTGGAGATAAAGAAGCGGAAGAAAAATTTAAAGAAATTAATGAAGCATATGAAGTATTATCAGATGAAACTAAAAGAAGAAACTACGATCAATTTGGTCATGAAGGTGTAAATGGTCAAGGATTTGGTGGAGCTGGCGGTTTCGGTGGCCAAGGATTTGGTGGATTTGATGATATATTTGGAGATATATTTGGAGATATGTTTGGTGGAGGATTTAGCGGAGGTTCTCGTCAAAGAAGAAGAGGTCCAGAACGTGGTGCTGACATAAAACAAAGAGTAAATATATCTTTTGAAGAAGCTGCTTTTGGTAAAAAAGTTCAAGTTAAAATAAATAGAAGTGAAGAATGTGATCAGTGTCATGGTAGTGGTGCAAAACCTGGTACTTCTAAGAAAACTTGTCCAACTTGCCATGGTAGTGGTCAAGTTCAATCAGTTCAAAGAACTCCTTTTGGTAATATAGCAAGTACAAGAACATGTTCTACATGTAATGGTGAAGGAGAAGTTATAGACTCACCATGTAGCAAATGTCATGGAAAAGGAAGTATAAGAAAAACTAAAACTATTGAAGTTGATATACCAGCAGGTATAGATAATGGTCAAATGATTAAATTAGGTGGTCAAGGTGAACTAGGAACTAGAGGTGGTCCAAGAGGAGATTTATATATTGAAGTTAATGTACAATCTCACCCACTATTTACTAGAGACGGTTACGATGTTTACTTAGAAATGCCTATAACATTTGCTCAAGCAACTTTAGGTGATAAAATACAAGTACCAACTTTAGATGGTAAAGTAGAATATGAAGTGCCTGAAGGAACTCAAACAGGAACAGTATTTAGATTAAAAGGTAAAGGTATACCAAAATTAAAATCTAATGTTAGAGGAGATCAATATGTTAAAGTGACAGTTGAAATCCCTAAAAAGCTTAATGAAAAACAAAAAGAATTAGTTAGAGAATTTGCAAAGGAATGCGGTCAAGAGGTGCATCAAAGGCAAAAAACTTTAAGTGATAAGATAGATAATTTCTTTAAAAACCTTAAAAAGAAATAAAATCATATAAATCCTTCCGATTGAAAAATATTGGGAGGATTTTTTGCGCAAATATAATTATTATATGTATAAAACAATATTATAAAAGATAATAATTATGATATAATAAAATTTATGAAAAATAGTATTAAATATTGAAAGAAGGTTTACATATGAATTGGACAGAAGTAGCGGTAAAAACGACGACAGAAGCTGTAGAAGCTATAAGTAATATATTACTAGAAGAAAGATGCGGGGGGGTAATGATAGAAGACCCTAAAGATTTTTTATTCCAAAAGAAAAATGAATTAGATTGGGACTATGTGGAAGAAGAAGTATTCAATAAAAGTAACCAAGATGGGGTATTAATAAAAACATACATCCCAGAAGAAAGAAATGTATTAGAACTTGTTGAAACTATAAAAGCTAAAATATCATTATTACCAGACTGTGGGCTTGATATAGGAGAAGGTAGTGTATCATTAAGTAATGTTAATGAATCAGATTGGGCAAATGAGTGGAAAAAATACTACAAACCAACTAAAATAGGACAAAAAATAGTAGTTAAGCCAACTTGGGAAGATTATGAAGCTAAAGAAGGAGATTTAATAATAGAATTAGATCCAGGAATGGCATTTGGTACGGGAACTCACGAAACAACTTCTATGTGTATTAGAGAATTAGAAAAATACGTAGATGAAACTAAAAGAGTATTCGATATAGGATGCGGAAGTGGAATACTAGCAATTGCTGCTGCTAAACTTGGAGCTAAAGAAGTTGTAGCAGGTGACTTAGATGAAGTTGCTGTAAAAGTTTCAAAAGAAAACTGTGAATTAAACAATGTAAGTGATAGAGTAATAGTTAAACACGGAAGTTTATTTGAAGTAGTAGAAGGAAAAGCAGACGTAATTGTAGCAAACATAATAGCTGATATAATAAAAATATTAGCTAATGATGTAAGTAAATTCTTAAGTGAAGATGGAGTGTTTATATCATCAGGAATAATTCATGCTAAAATAGATGAGGTAGTAGAATCTTTAGAAAATAACGGATTTGAAATAGTTGAAATAGTAAAACTTGGTGAATGGTCAGCTATAGTATCTAAACTTAAGTAGGTGAAATTATGGATAGATTTTTCACACCTAAAAGCAACATAAATTTAGAGCAAAATACTTGTGTTATTGAAGGAGAAGATGTTAAACATATATCAAGAGTACTTAGATGTAGAGAAAATGATAAACTTGAAGTTTGTGATATGGATAACAATGAGTATATTTGTGAAATAAAAGAAATAAACAAAGACAATATATTATTAGACATAATTGAAAAAGTAAATATAAAACGTGAATCTAACTTAAAAGTAAAATTATATCAAGGTATGCCTAAAGGAACTAAAATGGAGTTAATACTTCAAAAGTTGACTGAAATAGGTGTAGATGAGATAGTTTTAGTTCAAACTAAAAGAAGTGTAACTAAAATTGACAACAAAAAAGAAGATAAAAAAATCGAAAGATGGGAAAGAATTATTTATGAAGCTGCTAAGCAAAGTAAAAGAGGAAAAATACCAAAGCTTACTGGTGTTTTAACTTTTAAAGAAGCTTTAGCTGATATGCAAAATAATGATTTAAATATTTGTCCTTATGAAAATGAGAGAACTATATCTATTAAAGAAGCTATAAAAGACTCAAGTGCAAATACTATTGGAATTTTTGTTGGACCAGAAGGTGGATTTGAAGAAGAAGAAGTTGAAAAAATTCAAGAAATAGATGGAAAAGTAGTTTCTCTAGGACCTAGAATACTTAGAACAGAAACTGCATCTGTAGTTGCTTCATCAATAGTTTTATATGAGCTAAGTGACTTAGGAGGAAATATATAATGAAAAAAGTAGCTTTTTATACTTTAGGTTGTAAAGTAAATCAATACGAAACAGAAGCCATGCTTGAAATGTTTGAAAAAGATGGATATGAGCAAGTTGGTAGTGAAGACTATGCAGATGTTTATGTTATAAATACTTGTACAGTAACTCATATGAGTGATAGAAAATCACGTCAATATATAA
>OGCQ01002927.1_pt1 | contig 16379 bp, 10 predicted proteins | sample 1570161 | NCBI WGS metagenome assembly OGCQ01 (sample SAMEA4384402, study PRJEB24528) | human gut metagenome
CGATTTGTTCCTCGCGCACCGCCATGCCGTGCCGGGGTAAAATCTCCCGGAAAATCTGTTCGGCTATGCGGTGGGATTCCGCATAGCCCGTTGGATAGGTTTGCATTTTACACCCCTGTTTTCCATCCCGTTTAAAGCAAAATGATGGGCAGCAGGCGCTTGGGGTCCTGCTGCCCACGATTTGCCCTAAACGGCAAAAGTAGATAGTTAAGTAAGTGTGCCATATTTGCCGCCCGCACCCCTGACACCGGGAACACAACAGGCAGGCCGCTGGCGGCGGCCGTTCGCTGACTCTGCCGGAATCTTACTGCTTACAATTCCGGCTCGGTCACCCCCTCTGACGCGGGAGGCAGCAGGTGTATCATTATGGCCTTTCCCTTGGCATCTTATGGTTTGCCAAACCGCCCATCGGGTCTGCCGGAAAAGGAACGTACCTGTTATGCTGGGTATTCAGTTGTCAAGGTGCTGGGGAACGGACTATATCCGCTAAAGAGAAAAGCGTCGGAGAATGGAGTGTGCCGCCATACGATCTTCTTCTGTTTCTGCCTCATTGTACTTCCTGCGAAGCCACTCAATTTCTATCGGTTTTAAGTATGCTGTATGAGAATTGGGTCTGCGGTCTATAAGAGAAATTCCTCCATGCGGACCGGGCTTCGTGTCAATTTCGTAAAAGTCCATAAGGTAAACAATATCATAATTGATTGTGCGGCGAGAAACGCCGAACCGTTTCGCAAAATCATCGATGCTATATTTTTTATATGTATATAAAAGCTCAATAATTTCATTGCGGCGTATTTCGACGTCAGACACTCCATCACCTCCTCTCATTTCTCTAAACCCCATCTTAAATGTAATTAGTGCAAAAACCTTGCACTAATTATTTGAACTTTTTGTGAATTTTTGAAGTTAAAAAAACACCGCCGATTTCAGTAAAGGAATCAGCGGTGTTTTGCATTAGAAGTTTTTTATTCCGACTATATGCCAATAGCGGAAAAGTTCCTGTCTCATACAGAAAGATTCAGTGTAAGTTCTTCAATGAAATATCTCTGTACTAGTTTTTCTGCTGTTTGCAATGTATCAGGTACAGCATAAAATTTATAGCAATACCGCACAATTCCCGCCTGACGGCTTAAGCACCGTTCCTGCGGCTGCCGCACCTTGCTCGCCGTATCGGTACTTAGAATTATGCGGTATTGCCTTATATTACTTCACCTATTATTATGTGTATCCTTACCATCTTGCTTTTATAAACTTTTTTCATCTGTTTTGCTTGCGTATCCAGCACAGATTGATTTCTAAGTTGCGGTGTTTTTCTATCCCGATGTTCGCTGCCAAGCGAATAGTCTTACTTCACACCCTTGTCACCAAGGTCTGACAGGTACCGCGCACGGCATAGCTGCCGCTGCCTGCGGGCAGGAAGAAGCTGTCGCCTTTCTTGACGACCACGGTCTCACCACCGCAGGTCAGCTCACCCTCGCCGTCTGTGACGAGCAGCGAAACAAAGCTCTTCTCGTCCGCTGTGTCCTCAAACGCGCCGTTCTTGGCATCCACGGTGAAATATTCACCCTGCGCCAGATGGCTGCCGAAGTCATGCTTGACAGGCGGGGTGCGCAGGGTCACGTCCAACGCCTTCTCCACGTGCAGGGCGCGGGGCTTGCCGTCCGCCCCCACACGGCCGTAATCGTACACACGGTAGGTCACGTTGGAGTTCTGCTGTACCTCGGCAATGACAATGCCCTTGCAAATGGCGTGCAGCGTGCCGGCCGGAATAAAGAAGCAGTCACCCTTGTGCACCGGCACGGCGTTCAACACCTCGGTCAGGGTGTTATTCTTGATGCGCTCCTCAAACTCCGCCTTGGAGATTTCATGGTCAAAGCCATAGTACAGGAAGGCACCCGGCTCACAGTCCAGCACATACCACATTTCGGTCTTGCCGTACTGATGCTCGTTTTTCAGCGCGTACTCGTTGGAGGGGTGTACCTGAATGGACAGATTGTTCTTTGCGTCAATGAACTTTGTCAGGATTGGGAACTGTTCAAACTTCTCGCAGTCGGTGCCAAGGCAGCCCGGGTGGGCGGTCACATAGTCCGCCAGCGTTGTGCCGTCCGCCAGATAGCTGGGACCGTCCGGGTGGCAGGAAAGCACCCACGCCTCGGCCAGCGGGTTCAGATCGCTCTTGATGCCAAAGTCACTGCGCAGGCGGCTGCCGCCCCACAGGTAATCCTTGCAGCTGGGAGTCAATTTCAGTATATTCATATGGATCTCCTTTACCTCAAAATTTCATTTTTTACTCAGGCATCTTCTGTTTCCTGTTCTCGCAAAAAATAGCACACAATAAACGCTGACTGTGTCATGCCCAGCCAGAGTAGAAACACCGCATTCCAGCCTCGGCTATGCCGCCGATGCCCCGTGCGGTCGCAGCTGCACCAAAATAGGTTATGGCGCTCAGCACAGGGCGCTAAAATCTTCACTTTAAGCAAACCACTTCTCGGCGTCTTTCACAATTTCACATTCGACCTTTTCAGCAGCTTCTCTGTTTTCGGCACTGACAGAAATGTAAATTTTCAGTTTCGGCTCCGTGCCGGAGGGACGCACGACAATAGAGCAGTTATCTTCCAGCAGGAACTTCAGCACTTCAGACTTGGGCAGCCCGTCCAGGCCATAAGCATAATCCAGCAGCTTTACAACCTTCTTACCGCCAAACGCTTTGATATTGCCGCGGAATGCCTGCATAATGCTCTGCATCTTGGCAAAACCGGCGCTGCCGTCGAACTCGTAGCTGTGCAGGGTGTTCAGGCAGTAGCCATAGGTCTTGTACAGCTCGTCCAGCTTATCCAGCAGGCTGATGCCCTTGGTGGCGTAGTAGCTGAACATCTCGCAGATCATGTAAGCACCGTCCACGCCGTCCTTATCGCGGACGTAGGAGCCGGTCAGGTAGCCGTAGCTTTCCTCAAAGCCGAACACATAGCTGTCTGCCCTGCCCTGCTTTTCCAGCTTGCCAATCTGCTCACCGATAAACTTGAATCCCGTCAGCACATTGATTGTCCGCAAACCATAATGGGTGGCAATCTGTTCCCCCATATCCATCGTCACGATGGTCTTAACCATGACCGGGTCGGCGGGCATCTTGCCGTGTTTCACACGCTGGCAGCAAATATAATCCAGTAACAGCATACCTGTCTGGTTTCCGGTCAGCAGTTCATATTTACCCGCCTTGTTCTTGACTGCAATGCCCACACGATCGCAGTCCGGGTCGGTGGCAAGCAGTAAATCCGCATTGCACTTTTTGGCATACTCCATGCCCAGTGCCATAGCTTCTTTAATCTCCGGATTCGGGTACGGGCAAGTCGGGAAGTTCCCGTCCGGCTGCTCCTGCTCCTTGACCACGGTGATGTTGGTGTAGCCCATCTCCTTCAGTGTGCGGGTCACAGGCTTCAGGCCGGTGCCGTTCAGCGGGCTGTAAACAATAGCCACATCCTTATTGACTTCTTCGCCAAACAGGACAGACTGATTCTTGACCTCATTCACAAATGCGGTATAGACTTCGTCCGGGATGTACTGGATGTTGCCGCTTGTAACACCTGCTTCAAAATCGCTAGTCTTGACGTCTGCAAAAATGTCCAGCTTCTCGATTTCGGCAAGAATCTCCGCAGCAGCCTCAGTGGTAATCTGGCAGCCATCTGCGCCGTAAACCTTGTAGCCGTTGTATTTGCTGGGGTTATGGGAAGCGGTGACCATGACACCCGCAGAGGTATGCAGATAACGGGTCGCAAAGGACACGGTAGGCACCGGCATCAGAACAGGCCAGATACTCACCTTGACCCCATTGGCTGCAAAAACACCAGCAGCGACTTTTGCGAACACGTCGCTCTTGATGCGGCTGTCATAGCCGATTGCCACAGAAGGTTCTGCAAAGTTTTTCTTCAGATAGTCAGCCAAGCCCTGCGATGCTTTTGCGACCGTGTAAATATTCATGCGGTTAGTACCCGCACCGATTACGCCGCGCAGACCACCCGTTCCAAAGGCAAGGTCACGGTAGAATGCATCCTCGACTTTTGCATCATCCAGCGTTTTCAGTTCGGCGGCAACATCGGCATCTGCCGTTGCATTAGCAAGCCATCGCTCATATTCTTTTTTGATGTCCATCTTAATTTTCCTCATTCCATGCGGCTTTTGGCCAGCAGGGCTGCACCGATGACCCCTGCGCGGTAGCCCAGCGTGCAGGCTGTAATGCGGGTATGTTTTTGGGCAAAATCATGTCCGAACACCATGGGCTCCACGGCGGCACGCAGCGGCTTCAGCAGGTTTTCACCCTGGTTGGCTACACCGCCGGACAGCCCGATGACCTCCGGGAAAAAGATGTTGATCAGGTTGGCAATGCCTACCGCAAGATAATGAATGTAGGTATCCACAACCTGCTGTGCGGCGGCATCCCCCTGCGCAGCGGCATCAAATGCCGTGCGACCGTTCACGTCTTCCGGCTTTGCGGCCAGCACGTTCAGCGCACTTTCCGGGTGGGCAAGCCGTGCTTCTTTTGTCATGCGGATCAGTGCGGTGGCACTGGCCAGTGCCTCAAGGCATCCATGACGTCCGCAGGTGCAGCGCGGGGCGTCTGCTGTATCAAGAATCACCATGTGTCCGGCTTCGGAGGCGGCGCCGGTGTAGCCTGTCAGCAGTTTTCCGTCCAGTACAACTCCTGCGCCAACGCCGGTACCCAGAGTAACGACAACCGTACTCTGTGCGCCTTTAGCGCAGCCCGCAAGAGCCTCGCCCAATGCAGCAACATTTGCATCATTACCAACGGCAACCGGCAGACCTGTCTTTTGCGCCAGATATTCCTCCATTGCAAAATCATGCCAATCTAGGTTGTTGGAATACAGCACCGTTCCGCCGTCCACAGTTCCCGGGCATCCGACACCAACACCTGCAACGTCCTTTCCCTCCGCCAGCTGCAGGCACAGCGCTGCAATGTCATCGCAGACAGCTTCCGCCGGGCGCGGCAGGTTTGTGGGGGTGTTGGCTTCGCACAGAATTTCACCCTCGCTGTTCACAAGTGCGGCCTTGATGTTTGTGCCGCCAAGATCTACGCCCAGATACAACATACGCCGTTTCTCCTTCCTTGCTTTACTCTACGGTCAGGTCGGCGCGCAGCAGAATATTCTCTGCATTGTCGCCAAGCTGGAGTTCAAATTTTCCGGGTTCTACCCGCCATACATAATCAGGACCAAGGGTACGCAGCTGCTTTGGTCCGACAGTCAGTTCCACCCGACGGCTTTCACCGGGCGCAAGCGTCAGACGGCGGAAAGCTGCCAGCTGGCGCTCCGGCTTTACGACGGAGCTGAACATATCCCGCACATACAGCTGCGGCACGGCATCGCCGGTGTACTTGCCGGTATTGGTGACCGTGACACTGACAGTGACCGTGTCCTGCGGGTCGATCACGCTGCGGCTCAGGGCCATATCGCGGTAAGCAAATGTTGTGTAGGTCAGACCGTAGCCAAACGGATACAGCGGCAGCCAGTCCATCTCCACATAGCGTTTTCCGCCGCCGGGTCGCCGGCTGTAATGGCAGGGAATCTGCCCGACACTGCGCGGGAATGTGATGGGAAGCCGTCCACCCGGGGCTGCATCGCCAAACAGTGTTTTTGCAATAGCGGTGCCGCCCTGCTCACCGGGGAACCACGCCTCCAGAATGGCAGGCAGATGATCGTTTTCCCAATTCGCCGTAACGGGGCGTCCGCTTTGCAGCACCAGCACCACAGGGGTTCCGGTTGCATAAACAGCCTGTACCAGCTCAAGCTGTCTGCCGGGCAGGTTCAGGTCGGTGCGGTCAAAGTTCTCGCCGCTGGTCTCCTCGTTGTCGCCCATGCAAAGAATGGCGACATCCGCTTTGCGTGCGGCTTCCACTGCTGCGGGGAAATTTTCCCGCCCGGCGCTGTACCCGAAAATCACGCGGGCGCCCCGCCGGTCGTTGACAAACTCAATGCGGATTTTATAAGTGCGTCCGGCTTCAAAGTGGAAATCCAATGCCTGGTCAGCGCTCTTATCCTTGCCCCAGCCATCAATCAGCAGTTTGTCATCCACGTACAGGCGCATACTATCCTGCGTACTCAGCCCGATGCAGCCATCCATTGTGCGGGGCATAACCACAGAACCCGTCCAGACAACGCTGAAACAGTTGGCATCCAGGGCAGGATGCGGCAGTGCGAAAATCCAGTTGAAGTTGACGGTGCGATCCGTGCGAACCTGCACCGGTTCGCCCTGCGGCACAGGTCCGTTATAATAGTGACCTGTCAGCCCGGATTCGCCGTTTTCATCGCGCAGCATGGACGGATCAAACGGGTGCAGCGCCTGCCCCAAAAAGTTGCAGCCGCGCTCATACAGCACCTCGGTTTCAGGGCTGACTGCAGCACGGATTCCGTCCAGCACAGAAACCCCGCCTTTGCGACCGCGTGTTTCGGTATAGTCGCCGTAAGAAACCGTATCAGCTGCCGGACCGATGACTGCCACGCTGCGCAGGTCTTTTCTGATCGGCAGCAAGCCGTCATTCTTGAGCAATACGATGGATTTTTCCGCTATTTTTTCCGCGGTGGTCAGGTGTTCCGGGCAGCGCAGGATTTTATCGGCGCGTTTTTCATCCGTATAAGGATTTTCAAACAACCCCAGTGCAAATTTCATACGCAGCACACGCCGACACGCCGTATCCAGCACCGACATCTTCATGGAACCGCTTTCAATCAGGTGGGCAATCGCTTTCTGCCAGACATCATGCGGAAAGTCGTAAAGCTGCAAGTCCACGCCGGCTTCCAGCCCAAGGCGGATGGCCTCCTCCGGCGTTTCGGCAATAAAGTGCCAGTCATACAGGCGGGAAACCGCCGTCAGGTCGCTGCGGACAAACCCCGGCATACCAAACTGCCCGCGCAGGACATCCGTTAAAAGCTCATGGTCCATGGATACCGGAATACTGTCGATGGAGTTGTAGCTGCACATAGCGTCGCACGCTTTGCCGTCTGCAAAAGCCGCTTCAAAGACAGGCAGACAGTCGCTGAATACATCGTGCCGACCCATGGTGCAGGGGGCGCAGTTCAGTCCCCCCACAGGGTTGCCGTAGCCGACGTAGTGCTTGGGTTCGGCAGCCACGGCGTCCGGTGCCGTCAGGTCTGTCCCCTGCATACCCAATACGGTTTCGCGTGCAAACTCAGCACAAAGGTATGTGTCCTCACCATAGGATTCTTCCGCGCGACCATACCGTGGATCACGAATCAGATCCATGACGGGGCTGTATGTTTCGTGAATCCCGCAAGCCCGGGACTCTGCCGCAATGGCGTGTCCCATCTCGCGCCCGAGTTCAGGCTCAAAGCTTGCCGCCAGACCAATTTGCTGCGGAAAACTGGTTGCGTTGTTTGTCATCAGCCCATGCAGTGCTTCCTCGCTAAAAAGGTATGGGATGCCAAGACGTGTGTTTTCTATGGCATACCGCTGCACAACATTGGCTTGGGCAGCAGTCATACCGCGCAGTTGCACACTGCCGACACTATTGTGCTGCATCAGTGCATCAAACCGCTGCATATCCACGGCTGTAACCTTGCCGTTTTCGTCCTGCGTTGTAAAATCGCCGGAATAATACTGATCTGTCTGCAGGATCTTTTCTTCAAGGGTCATCCGGCTCATCAGGTCGCTAATGCGCTCTTCTGTCGAAAGATCCGGGTTCTGGTATGGGTACATCTTTTTTCTCCCTTTATGTTACAGAGGGCAATTTTCGCCCATTTATAATCAGGTTGGCAAAACCGCCGATGCCTGCCACAAAAAACAGCAGCGAAATTGAGCTGTCCCCCATAGATTTTTCCAGCATGGGCTGGATGGCGGTTCCCACTGCGGCCGATGTGCAGGTGGCAATGCTGCTCATGGCAGCCGTTACGCCAAAGTAAGCGGTTTTGCCGCTTTCAGGACTCAATGCAAATTGCAGGTTTGTGCTTGCCAGTGATGCGCCGCCTGCACAGCCCGCCGCAACGACAATCAGAACCGGCGCAACCAAATGTGCAAAGGAAGGGCGCACAAAGGACCAGCCCAGCGTGCAGGAAAGATTCAGGAATGCAGTAAGCCAAATAACGCAGTTCCACGCAGTGCGGTCGGCCAGCCGCCCCCACACCCAGCTGCCTGCCATGCCCACAACAGCGGACACGACACCCACCGATGTGATGAAGGTGTGGCTGAGCCCCAGCACCCGCAGCTCATACACGGAAAGGAACGGAGAAGCAAAGCCGCCAGTCAGCCCGCCGATGATGCAGTAAAAAAGCAATGGACGGTAAGCAGGGTCGCGCACTGGGCGCAGAATATCCGCCGGGCGCATTTTGGAGGTGAATTTTACCGGGTTCTCTCTTACCGAAGCAAGCAGAACGGCATCCACCACAGTAAGCGACAGGCTGACAATACCGATGATAAGAAAGCCGGTATAGCCCTGCCCCTGTTCCAGATAATAATCCAGTACGCGACCAAGTGCAAGTGTTGCCGCGCTGGAAACGCAGGTTCCGATAATGCTCTTGACGGCGTAGAACTGACCGCGCCGCCTTGGGGGGCGATGCCCAAAACCATGTGTTCCAGCCCCGGCGTAACAAGCCCCGCAGAGAAAAAGCCGATGGTATAAAGCACCAGCACCACAGCGCGGGCATGACCGGGGTCCGGCAGAGCCAGCGGTATCAGCAGGATGCTGCTGACCGAAAGCCGGAACACCACGCACATAAGCCATATAGCCAGTTTGCGGTGGTGCATCCGTTCAAACACAAAGGGCGAGAAAAACTGCAGTACGCACCCGAAAGACGGTATCATGGCCGCTGCGGCGCATAAGGATACGGACGCCCCAAGGCTGCTCAAATACCCGGCCAGAAAGTTGCCGGTGGCAACGGCATAAATCACGCCGGCCACTGCGCCTTCGGCAATAATCCGGTAGCGACCCATTTCCAGTTCATTTTCGGTCGGTGTATGCGCAGGAAAAAACAGCTGATAAAGCCAGCCCATGGCTTACCTCCCGGCAGGCGCCTCCACGGTTCCGTAAGCGCGTCCGCGGAGAAGATCCGCGTAACGGCAGATTAGGTTTGTCAGAACCGACAGGCTGCTTTCTTTGCTGACCTGACGCCACTGCGCACGGTAGCGCTGCAGCCAGTGTTCCAGCGCAGCTGCCATGGCATCTGCTTCGGGGCCGTGCGGGCAGCCTGCATTGAGCCATGCGCCAATACGGTTCCACAGCACAATGATGTCTGCCGTCTGGCAGAGTACCTGTACAATCTGCTTTTTGCCGGCAGGAAGGTTTGCTGCGTCCGCAAGGATATCCGCCTTTGCCTTTTCTACGGCGCGGTTGGCATCGTCAATCTTTGTAAAGTCCACCTCGGAAAGGATCTCGGCGCGGGTTTTCTCATCACATTCTATCCAGTTGACGGTATTCCGCCAGTCAAAAACTTCATAATCCTGCAGCTTTGCCATCAGACCGGCAAATTGCCCGGTGGTATCGCCGTAATACAGGCGGGAAACCGCTTCGTTCAGCTCGTCAAATTCCACAGGCTCTGCATTCCAACCGAACGCTGCGCCGTACAGGATGCCCGGAATCGTCAGGCGCGGGTCATTGACATGACCATAATCGCCCCAGTCCGTGTTCAAAAGGCCGATGGCGTTGTACTTGTGTGCATGGTGGCACATGGTACGGATATTCAGGTAAGAATTGTACATCAGAGGCATCCAACGGTTCCAGCCACAGACGCCGGGGCAGGCGTACTGCGTAATCCCGCTGGCGGCAATATCCCGAATCTCATTTTCCCGCTGATGCGGCAGATAGCCCCAGTTCAGGCAGATGGTTTCCTTGGGCAGCTCGGCACAGCTTTCCGGGAAGCGCCACATGATGTCCCCCCAGAACTGCGGTGTTACCCCCTGCGCAACAAGATATTCGCACAGCGCCTTCACATGGCTGAGATACAGGCTGCGCTCGCCCTGCTCCTCGGCAAGAGCCTTGCTGCGTCCCTTGCCCAAATCAAACGTTTCGTCATCACAGATATTGAATTTGCTGCTGCGGAAAAGCGGGCGGTATTCGTCAATCAGCCCTTTTACAAACCCCAGCGCATCGGGATTGGATACGTTCAGGGTATGGTGATTCCCTGCATAGGTATAACTGAACGGAATCTTTTCCGAGTCAGGCAGCTCGCAGAGGTCGCAACAGGTTTTTGTGCTGAGAATACGGTACATATGCCCGAAGGTAGACAAGGAAGGAACGAGTTCAATGTGCCGGGCTGCGCAGTAATCATCCAGTTCCATAATCTCCTGCGCGGTCAGCGGCGTATCCTCACGCCATGCTTCGCTCAGGTCACGGAAAAGATAGGTGTGCTCAATATAAAGCTGCCATTGGTTGATCTTGTAGCGGCAGAGAATATCTGCCACCTGTTTCAGGTAGTCCAGCTTCGGGACACGTCCGCGGGAGCAGTCCTGATAATAGCCTCTGTTGGCAAGATCGGGCCAGTCCTCAATTTCCAGTGCGGGCAGTACGGCTCCGTGCTGTTCAATATACTGGCACAGTGTCTGCACACCGTTGCAGAGTGCTTCATCGCTGCCGGCTTTCAGCGTGATGCATTCCGGCATAATGCTCAGCGTGTAACGGTTTTGCGGCAGGGCGGTATCCACCGTAAGTACGGCGTCACCTGCCCGGGGCTTACCGCGGGTGAACGGCACTTCCAGCCCGGCGTACTCCCGCAGGCAGCCCTGCAGCATCTGTGCATAAAGCAACGCGGCGGGTTCGGTCTGCCACAGGGTGATTCGGCTCTGATTGTCCAGCATATGAACCCCTGCAGGGTGTTCGATCTTATGTGGATTCGGAATAAACTCCATCATCATTTCCTCCAAAAAAAGGCACGGGCGGCGGGCGCATTGCCAACCGCCCGTGCAGAATGTTCGGACTTTGTTATTTAACGGATACGAATTGTCTTGATTTCATACGGCTTTACCGTAAAGGTAATCTTGCCGTCTTTGACTTCAACCGGCTCGCCGTCGGGCTGTTCCAGACAGTTGCAGCTTTCTGCCGCATGGAAGGGAAGGTTCCAGTCCAGGGTGACATTTGTCAGGCTGTTCTCGCACTCATACATACGCACAATGGCACCATCGCCATCCTCGGCGCGTTTGATGGTTTCCAGCACCACATTGGGTGCATCCAGTCCGGCAAGGCTGAAGCTTTCGCCCGGCTTTCCGCCCTGCACAGCCAACGCGGGCTGGTTCAGGAAGAACGCCTGCGGCACCGTGCCGGCTGCCTGCCATTTTTCGGCGTGCGGATAAATGGCATATGTGAAGTGGTGAACTTCCTGATCCGTGGTAGGATTCGGCTCAATGCCGGACTTAATCAGGGTCAGCCCAATCACAGAATCCTTGACGGAATGACCGTACTTGCAGTCGTTCAGCATACTGACGCCGTAATGTCCTTCGCTCAGGTCCATCCACTTCTGACCGCAGCTTTCAAAGCGTGCGCGATCCCAGCTGGTGTTGGCGTGCGTCTTGCGGGTCAGGTTGCCGTACTGGATTTCAAACGTAGCTTCGTCAGTATGGACATTTACCGGGAAGTGAACCTTCAGCAGGCTCTGGTGTTCGTGCCAGTCCACGGTTGTAACAAACTCAATCCGGCGCTGCTTTGCATAGAAATGGATATCCTGCACCAGGGTGGAGTTGCTGTAATTGCGTTCGATGTGCAGTGTGGCGCGCACGGGACCGTTCTCCGTCCATGTGAAGTCCTGCAGGTCGGTGACATCCCAGAACTTTTCGGTATAGAAAATATCGATATCCCAGTTGTCATAATAGATGGGCTTATCCTCATATACGCGGAAGAGGTTGCCTGCCTGACCGGGCTTGAGCACTTCGCGGCGGTTCTCTTTGTCAAAGATGCCGGTCATCTGACCGTGTTCATCAAAGGTGACAGTATAGAACGGGGTGTCAATCTTATGTCCATCGGTCGCAATTTCAAAAGGCGCAGCCGAAACCTGTGCCGGTACGACCGCAAACGTTTTGCTGCCCTTGGCAGGCAGGTTGTTCAGGAACGCCACGGCACCATCGGCTGTTTTTTGTACGGGATAGATATTGCCGGCTTCGTCCTGCAAAGCCTCTGCCTTGCAATCACCCAGTTCAACCACATCGCTGCGGACAAAGCCGGTAGTGTTGTACACGGTAACGCCTTCCCCGGCGGGGGTCAGTGCATCCAGGCGCTCCTCGCGCAGTGCCGTGATTTCGGCTTCCATCTCGGCATACTCTTTTTTGGTGACTTCGTATACTTCGTGGATGGAGGAACCGGGCAGAATATCATGGAACTGATTGATGAGGATTCCATGCCACAGCTTGTCGATTTCTGCCTCTGGGTATGCGACCTTGGCTTGTGCCAGCAGGCTGAGCAGTTCCAAGTCCATCATGTGCAGCTCAATCTTACGGTTGGAACGCTTGTTGCGCGCCATGGAGGTGTATGTGCCGCGGTGATACTCAAAGTAGAGTTCACCTTCCCATGTGGGCAGGCGGCGGTTGTCCTTCACACGCTCAGCCAGCTCATCAAAGTAGGTGCGTGCAAATGCCTGACGCACTTTGGGCAGTCCCTCGATGCCCTTTTCCATACGGGTGGAGGTTTCCAGCATGGCGCGGGTCGGACCGCCGCCGCCGTCACCGTAACCGTAGGAAATCAGGATATCATTGTTGATGTCCTTCTGCTGGTAGCGGTGCCAGCCGCCGATCAGCGCATCGGGATGCAGGATGCCGTTGTAAGTCGTGAAGAAGTCATTCTCGCTCTGACCGACCCCCAGCGTTGTGACAAGGTGGGTCAGGATTTCGGTGCCGTCAATGCCGCGCCACTTGAAGGTGTCGTAAGGCATTTTGTTGAACTGGTTCCACGCCAGTTTTGTGGTCATGAAATAATCAATGCCGCACTTTGCCATAATCTGCGGCAGTGCGCCCGAATAGCCGAATACGTCCGGCAGCCAGAGGATGCGGTTGTCCACACCGAACTCTTCCTTGAAGAAACGCTTGCCGTACAGGAACTGACGCACCAGGCTTTCGCCGCTGGTCAGGTTGCAGTCCGCCTCAACCCACATACCGCCTTCGGGTTCCCAGCGTCCCTCCGCCACGCGCTGTTTGATCTGTTCATACAGCTCGGGGTAGCGCTGCTTCAGGAAGTAATACAGCTGCGGCTGGCTGGACATAAACTTGTAGTTGGGGTATTCGTCCATCAGTTTCAGCACAGTTGCAAAACTGCGGCACACTTTTTCCCGGGTCTGTGCAACAGTCCACCACCATGCCACGTCAATGTGCGTGTGACCAATGCAGCTTGCAATGACTTCCTCATGACCGGCAAGGTCGGTATAAAGTGCTTTTGCCAGATACCGGCGGGCAGCAGCAATGCTTTGATAGAAGCTCTCGTTATAAGGTGTGCGCAGGTCGATCAGATTGACAGCCTCGTTCAGCACGTTTTCCAGATCGCGGCGGGCTTTGCCGTCCTCTTCCAACCGGGGAAAAGCCTCCAGCGGCACAACCATATCGTAGTAAAGACCCTCAATTTCGGGGTCGATTTCCCGCAGGTCTACAATCAGGTTGAATTCGGTATGCAGGGTTCCGGTGTAGGACTGCAATTCCAGACGGTACTTTTGACCGCCCTTGGCGCAGCGGTCCAGCAGGATGTCGCGGTGGTTCATATCCACGCCCTGTGTCACCTTGCCGTCCACAAACAGCAGGAACTGCGGGTTTTTGGCATCGTCCCACTCATCAATCTGGGTGCAGACGTGCATCCACAGCGGTTTTCCGTCCATTTCCTGCGGCACAGCCACATCCGCGCGGAACCAGTAATGCTTGTCCGGTCCGTACCAATGCATGGTGCGGCTGTCAAAGGGTTCAAACGGTGCAGGGTCTGCATCGGCATCTTCCGGGCGCAGGAAGTTGCCCGGCTTTATGAGCCAGTCGCTCGTTTCAAACTTCTGTTTTACAGAAAGCTTTTTCAGCTCATTGCAGATACCTGTGACGCGCTTGTCAAGAAAATCAATGGTGCGCATAGGTCTTTCCTTTCCCTCATAACGAGGCTTCCAGCAATTCAAAGCTGGCTGTTTTTTGCATTTTTGTTTGCGTTAGTGGAACGTATCTACACCGAAATCGTGGTATCAGCAAAATGTTATCCTGTGGCATCTCTTTGCCCCTTTAACATCAGAAAGAGTTCTTCTTGATATAGTCCAATACACGATCCACCGTGGTGAACGCCAGACCGGTCACGGTATCGGCACAGCCGTAGTACATCGCAATACGACTGGTCGCGGCATCCGTCAAGGTGGCGCAGGGGAAGGTCACGTTCGGCACGTCGCCTACACACTCATACAGCTCATGAGGAGCCAGCAGGTAATCCTTGCCGCGGTATTTTACCTTCCACGGCTCGTCAATATCCAGCAGAGCAGCACCAATGCGGTATACATAGCCGTTGCAGGTGTTGATAACACCATGGTAAATCAGCAGCCAGCCCTCATCGGTTTCAATGGGGATGGGGCCGGGGCCAATTTTCATGCTCTGCCATGCAGATTCATCGCCTTTTACAGCACCCATCATAAAGCGGTGGCGTCCCCAGTAAATCATATCTTCGCTCTGGCTGACAAAAATATCGCCGAAGGGGGTATGCCCGGTATCGCTCGGGCGGCTCATCATCATGTAGCGCCCCTGAATCTTGCGCGGGAAAAGGACACCGTTACGGTTGTACGGCAGGAAGGCATTTTCCAACTGGTGGAATGTCTTGAAGTCATCCGTCCATGCAATGCCGATGGTGGGTCCGTGGTAGCCGTTGCACCAGGTCACATAGTATTTGCCGTCCATATAGCATACACGGGGGTCATAGCGGTATTCACGGGTTGTGACCTCCGGGTCGTCCCCTACCAGATGAATCGGGGTATCCTCAATATCCCAGTGCAGACCGTCCTTGCTGAAGCCTGCGAAAATATCCATGCTGATGGACAGGCTGTCGCAGCGGAATACGCCGGCAAAGCCATCCTTGAAAGGTACAACGGCGCTGTTGAACACGCTGTTGGAACGGGCGTTGCCGTCACGACCGATGATGGGGTTTGCATCATAGCGCCAGAAAGGGGTGCGGGTGTTTGCAGGCGGTTCCTGCCACGGAATATTGGGCAGTGCGCTGCCGATGATTTTAGCCATACTTGATTCTCCTTGTGTACTTAAAATAAATCGGGAGCGGGAACTCAGCGTCCCGCTCCCGAAGGTTTTCCTGCCTGCAGGGATAGTATTTGGACTTTTAAAGATTACTTATTGGTAGCCATGAAAGCGTCAACCTGGCTCTGTGCCTCAGCAACGATCTTGTCAAAGCCGGCAGCGCGCAGTTCTTGCATCATCTGGGGAACCATAACTTCGGGATCAGCCGTACCGGTCAGCAGCTCGCCCTTGTAACGCTCTGCAATCTGGATGCAGTTTGCCAGTTCATCAGCGATGGAGGTGGTGTCGAGAGTGAAACCAAGCAGGACAGAAGGCTCAGCCTTTTCGTTCAGCTCTTTAACTTCGTCGAACTGGTTGAAATCGAAATCGTCGGTCGGGGTGATAGCGAAGAAGCTGCCCTGGGTGTAACCTGCCATAGACCAATCCGCGTTGTTCTTATGGACGAAGGTTTTGCTGTCATCGGTGTAATCCCAGTTGTCGCCCTGAACGCCGTAGTAGAACAGGTCACGGACGTAGGTGTCGGTGTTTACCAGCTGCAGGAATTGCAGTGCTTTTTCGGGATAGGCGCAGTTAGCGGAGATGCAGTTCATAGAGCCGCGGACAGTTTCATTGGAAACGATGGTCGGGCCCCACTTCTGGGCAACGCACTCAACGCCGAGCTGCGGACCCCAGGAAGTGATTGCCGCACCGGACCAGCCCTGTGCAATGGAGCAAGCCTTGTAGTTTGCATCTTCGGGACGGGTTGCAGCGTCAGAGTTGATGATACCTTCGTTGTACCACTCATGGAAGGTTTTCAAAATCTGCTTCATGTCATCCTGCTCAACAGTAGCAACAACCTTACCCTCGCTGTCATCATAGCGCACACCCAGGGGATACAGACCGGCGCCAAGCTGGTCATACATATAGGACTGGTAGCCGCCGCCGTTTTTGTTCAGAGGGAAGGAAGCCTCGCCGTCAGTGTCCTTGATAGCCTTCAGGGGCGCAGTCAGTTCATCCAGGTCGGTGATGCCCAGCTCCTTGGTATAGTCATAGCCGGCAGCCTCGATCTTTGCCTTATCCCAGACAACGTACTCGCTCTGAGAAGAATCCTTGTAGGTAGGCACACCATAAACACGTCCGCCCACTTCGCAGGCTTTCCAATAATCTTCCGGAACGGAAGCGTACAGTTCAGGAGCCGCTTC
>OGCQ01002928.1_pt1 | contig 16372 bp, 15 predicted proteins | sample 1570161 | NCBI WGS metagenome assembly OGCQ01 (sample SAMEA4384402, study PRJEB24528) | human gut metagenome
GAGCAAGAAGCCCCCACTTCAAAATCTGGGATTTAAGTGGTGGGAGCATGTCACATCAAACATCATGATCCCGGTGTTTAGGGTATCATCTTCGTCTTGAATCTGCTGTAGCTTTTTCTCTAGTGATTTCTTGTTATGGACACCTGCAACATCAAAAGTGGAGCTCTGGATCATACCCTTGAGATAGTCTTTGAGAGCAAGGGAAATTCCGCATCCCGTCAATGTTGCTATGATCATAAGCGCAAAAAAAGATTTTCCAAATCCATGTTTGGAGTGGAAAATCATAGCAGCAAGGATTCCTGAAAATAATATAAATTCGATATAACAGAGACGTATGATAATTTTGTTTTTTCCCATATTGTGATGAATGACCTGCTTTCATTTTTCTTGTTTTTATGGATGATCATATATCATCCTAAGCTGCGTACAGGATAATTTTCTTTGCCATACTTTTCTCAATCCCAATTTTGCTTCCCTTGACCATGACAACATAGTATCCGTGGATTTCTGACAGGAGTTCTATTTCACTGCCGGCTACAAATCCGAGAGATTCCAGATAATGGCGCTGTTTTTCCTGTCCGCAGACTTTGCTGATTCTATATTTTGTATTAAAATCTGCTAGATTTAGTGGCATAATGTATCCTTCCGCTTCTTTATGACTGTTTACAACCAAAGTTGACAGTGACCTTAGAAATATCTTGCGGTTAGACTTGTCTAACATAGTATACCATGGTTTTGTTTAAAGAAAAGTATTTTTTTTATTTTTGAGAAATTTTATCTCAATTTATCAAAAAAACTTTCTGAACAAAGAGGTAGAAATAGGCTTACTGATTTAATCCGGAAACTTTGGATGATAAGGAAGCCAGGGATTCTATTGCCGGCTTCGGATAGGCAACTAAGGTTGCCGATGCAGGAACATGTTCATCTGCCGCCTGGATTGTAGCAGAGTTCCTGAAAGTGTAGGTTACCTGATGACAGCATTGCTGTAAATAATAGTTAACCGAATGCTTCAGACAAAAACGGATATCTGAAGCATCTCTGTATAATCAATATACATCTTTTTTCAGTATAAAAAATCAGACAAAATTTCTGAAACGCTATTGAATTATAAACAGCAGCGCAGTATGCTATTCGTAGGTTATATAACTTCAATATGAAAGGGGATATTTTTATGAAAAAGAATCTGAAAAAAGCAGTCGTTCTGCTCCTGGCTCTTGTTATGGCACTTACGCCGGTACAGGCTTTTGCCGCGGAGAAAAGGTATTTTTATCTTTCCAACACTAGCCAGACCAGGATCAGCATGGGAATCCATGATTTTGATGAAGACTACAAAGTAACCGTAGCAAACAAAAAAATTGCTACTATACAGAGAAAGCCATACAACGAAGACGGGAGAAAAGCTTACATTTATTATCTGGTTCCCAAGAAGTCTGGAAAAACTTTGACCACACTTAAAAATTCATATGGCACATTTAAGAGCTATTATTATTTTTTAAAGTACACAAACCCTATTTCTTCCATGAAACTTGGAAACACTACCATTAAGGGAAGCAAGTTCGACAAAAAAGACTGCATTACGCTGAGCTACAAAAAATACGCAAACAAAAACCTTAAACTAAAGGTTGTGCCAAAAAAAGGATGGGCTGTCAGCTGCTATATGGCTTCAGAAAAAAGAAATCAAAACCCATACATGGAACTTCCTGACAGCTTTAGACCGACAAAAAAAGGATGCAATTTGCGCATCGAAATGCGGGATACAAAGAGAAACACAAAAGAAAATGTAGATATTATTTTTAAGTAATGAATACTGGCATTGGGTACGCCCCTATGAAGTGCCGGAGATGCCGATCAACTCGCCCGGAAGAATCATCTTCCGGGCGGTTTGGCATTATTTCCAGTAATCTGTTTTTTGCTTCAGTTCAATATTCTTACTGAAAAATACAGGATTCTTTTTCTGCTGAATTTGTATTTCGTAATCCTTTAATGCCTTCACTACAGTATTGGACAGTATCAGGATTACCGGAATGTTGATCAATGCCATTACCCCCATCAATACGTCGGAGATATGCCACAGTAATGTCATTTCCATACCTGCACCCCAAAATACTGCCAGTGCTGATACAATGCGAAATCCTGTCATGAATTTTCTGTCCGGTTGTTTTTTATGAATATAAGTCAGCAGATTGTCACAGTAGAAACAATTTCCCAATAATGTGGTAAAAGCAAATAATACCATGGCGATCATAATAAAATATGGGCCAAAAGACCCCAGTGTCTTGTGAAGTGCTGCCTGCACCCATGGTGCACCCTGAAGTTCTTTTGCAGGTATCACGCCAGATACCAGACACATCATGGCAGTTGCAGTACACAATAATAATGTGTCAATAAACACAGACAGCATCTGTACAAGTCCCTGCTTGACAGGATGGCTGACTACTGCAGATGCTGCCGCATTTGGTGCAGAACCAATACCTGCTTCATTGGAATACAGACCTCTTCGGATTCCCTGCATCATGGCTGATCCGGCAAAACCGGCAAAAATGGCTTTAAAGTCAAATGCTTCTTTGAAAATCTGTGCCATGACTGACGGAAGCTGTCCGATGTTCAATACTACGATAAATAGGGATACCAAAATATATGCAATTCCCATAAATGGCACCAGGGTAGAGGTTACTTTCACAATTCTGTTACCGCCACCCAGCAGACACCATCCCATTACCAGTGCCAGAATTCCGCCAATGATCCAAGGCGTGATATCTGCATTGTAAAATGGCTGGCCGGCAAAGGTAGACTGAAGATTGTAAGAAGCCAGCATATTAAATCCAAATGCATAAGTCAGGATCATGGCTATACAGAAAACTACAGCCAATCCTCTGCTGTGCAGTGCTGCTTCTATATAATAAGCAGGACCACCGTAGCACTTGCCATCTTCCCCTTTTTTCTTATATATCTGTGCCAGTGTGCTTTCTGCCAAAGCTGATGCACTGCCAAGAATAGCAATGATCCACATCCAGAATACGGAGCCTACACCACCGATGCAGATAGCGGAAGATACTCCCACAATGTTGCCTGTCCCTACACGAGATGCCGTAGAGACCATCAGTGCCTGAAAGGATGACACACTTTCTTTTCCCTCTGGCTTCTCCATTACAGCATTACAGGCTTTCCGGAATAAACGTACCTGCGGAAATCTGGTCCGAATAGTAAAATAGATGCCGGAACCAATTAATATCACAATCAACAATTTGCTGTAAAGAAATGTGTTGATTGCGTCAATGATCGTTTCGAACATAAATTCTCCTCTCAACAGAATTTTTATCATAAGTTACTGTTCTGTACATGACAGATACATCGGGCAAAAAACCGAATTATTACTATGATACAATATTTTTGCTTCTTTGAAAAGGGAATCTTTCATTGGAGGCACAGATCTTTCCCTGCTCATTTACAGGAACGACAAGGGAGTGGCAGTGGACATTTTCGTATTCGTCTCCATGGTACATAACACCGCGGACACTTTTTCCATTTTTCGGGGTCAGGTTAAAGGTGTTCTTCAGCCATTTCACATTGTTCTACTGCGATTTTTCAATATCTATCTTCTCAGCATCTTCGTGGGAGAAAGTAGTGACGATTCCATATGCCAGGACTCCGTTATTTCTAAGATTGCGCATCTTATAGTAGTCCAGTGATTCTGCTTTCTGTTTGAATGCTTCCGTGTAGTCAACCGGGTTTCTATCCTTTCCGCGGAGACAAAATCTATTGAAAACTTATATAAAAATCAGCTATGTCAGAAGTGGAGTTATATTGTAAAGTAGCACTTCAAGGTGAGATGAAAAACTTGAAGTCCAACGTTATAGACTGTATAATGGATTTAGACTAAAACGTGTCGTTTGCTAAGGATATTACGGTGAAAAGCAATGTGTCAGAGGGTATAGGTGTTACCAATTGCTAATAGGCAGGCGACAGAAAAGAGGCGAAAAAATGGATGTTAAAACAATAAGAGAGAAACTGGCAGCAGTACTCAAAGAACAGGAGAATGATACAAAGTATCGGGTGTTTATTGATGATTACACAATGCTGCTCGATGAGGTGAAAGTTAATACTGATACAGCAAACCTTGCAATTGAAGCGGTAAAGCTGGATCAAGGCACTAATTTTCTGGATATCTTTGCCGAATTGGATAAGAAACAAATAAAGGATGCATGGAAGATCATACTTAACTGTGGAGAATTTAAAAAAAATACTGACTATGGGACATTTGAATTAATGTGTTCTTTTGCTGCTTCTGCGCTGGCAGGAGACGCCAATACATATTCGATCCTTGGGAATATCCTGACGGCTATGGTTAATTCTGCTAAATTGCCTGAACAAGAAAAAATAGATACAGCAGCATATGAGATTGTCAGGGAACTGCTTCTTGAGGCTCTGCCTAAAAACACTAAGTTTCCAGAATGGGAAACTGTAAAAATGGCTTCAAATCATATGGAGTCTTTTTGTACGATCATGGAACATACTTTGGCATTAAAGTCTGTGCAGGAAGCAGGGACTGGTATCCCGGCAGCTTTTAATATGAATATGTGGATCGCTAAAGGCAAGCAGTATGTAGAAGAAACCAGGATATTAAAAGAAAAGAAAAAAAATAAGCCTCCTAAAAGAAGTATGGAATTGCGAAAACTGGCAGAGCATTTTGAAAAAGTTGAAGAGGAATTGGATAAAGCAATCTGTGAAACGGCCAGATTGACATCGCAGATTGATTTTTTGCAAGAGAGGTTAAATGAATCAGAAAGAACTGTCAGCGAAAAAGATAAAGAGATAAAAGTACAGCAGGCAGAGATTGAAGGGTTAAAGACAAGGGTCAGTCAGGCAAACCAGGAAGTTGATGAAAGAAAGAAGCTTAATGATGCACAGGTACAGTATCGGGAAGATACGCAGGTTGCTTTATTACAGGATATTGCCAGAGCTCTCAAGCCGGAATATGGAGATTATGCGGAAACAATAAACGTACCTATGAATGAAATGCTTGGGAAAATATATCGTGAAAAGTTAAAACAGATTTTTAAGATACTTGAGCAGAAAGGTATTAAGGTAGGAAATTAATGGCAACTTATTTTGGAATAGACTTTGGAACAACCAATTGTGCTGTACACGCGATAACAGCCATTGGAGATGGTATTGATGACGAGTTTGATATAGGAGAAACTGACAGGAGGCCGTTGCCTTCTTTCGTTGCAATCCACAGAGAAACAGGGGAAGTGGTTACGGGGCTTGATGCCAAAGGCAGCATTGCAGAAGAGGATGAGTATGAGGTTTTTTCTTCCATAAAAACGGTTATTGGTGAAGAAAGGGAATGGATCATAGCTGGCAAGTCCTGGACACCGGTGGATATTGCGGCAGAACTGTTTAAGGCACTGAAGAGGAAAGCTGAAAACAGTACCCATGATATCATGGATGAGGCGGTTGTTGCAGTTCCGGTTGGTTTCTCTTCTAGGAAAAAGAACAATATCCGAAAAGCGGCACTAAAGGCAGGTATTAAGGTAATAATGTTTGTAAGCGAGCCGACGTCGGCTTACTGCAGTCGTGCTTCGGAGATGAGAAAGTATCATAATGTGGCAGTGTTTGACTGGGGTGGAGGAACGCTTGATGTTGTTGTGCTTAGAATCACGGATAATATAGTCCATGAACTATCATCTGTGGGAATTACCATGGCCGGAAATGATATTGACCGACACTTGGCAGAAAGAATCTGTATGAATGTATCCACAAGATCAGGAGAGGACTTTGCCTTAGAAGATTTATCTCCAAGAGTTCAGCTCAGATTATTACAGAAATGTGAGCAGGCAAAATGTGATCTGGCAGATGAGGATATTGTTACTATAATGGATGCAAATCTCGATGGGCATGGAATGATGATGGAGAAAATTGATTATCCATATTTCTCACTGCTTATTGAGAATGAAGTTGATCAGGCTGTTGACTGTCTTATGAGGGCTCTGTCGGATGCCGGAATGAACAGGGAATCAATAGATTGTATTCTATGTGAAGGCGGATCCAGCAGGCTGCGTCCTCTTCAGGAAAAGCTGTTGAAACTATTTGACCGGAAGAAACTGATCTTTCCCAGAAAGGCTATGTGGGATATAGCCACGGGTGTTGCGCAGATCTGTTATAAACCAGGCTGCTATACCTTAAATAAACCAATTGGGCTGACACTTTCAAACAACAAATTTTATCCGCTTTTCAAGATTGGACAAAGGGTCCCAACGGAAGAGAAAACAGTTGCGTTTGGTGTGATAGATGGCAGCGATGATGCAAGATTTATTATCACTGACGGGGATGAAAACAGCCAGACCTTTTCTGAGATATTTCCGGTAAAGGTCAGAAAGTTCAGTGATGAAGCACTGAAGGTATCCTGTTATATTGATGCTGATATGGTCTTTAGGATGAAGATTGAATCCAACAGAGCACCGGATGATTTTTTCAGGGTATGGACTTATTCGAATCTGAAGGTTTCCTATGAAATAGATGCGCCTGCTCCGGAACAAAATGAGAGATAGGCTTGGGGTGAATAGAAATGGAAAGTAATATCATTGGTGGAAGTAATGTTTATCCTTGCAAGGGAAAACCTGTCTGTGATCAGGAATTTGTGGATCAGGTAGAGGATTATGAATACATTAAAATAATCCGCAAAAAGCAGGAGATCAGGCAGACTTCCGTTCGCTTGACGGAGAAACAGTCCCGTATTATGGAAACGGAAATGAGATGCTATTATGCAGAAAAGGATCCCTGCTGGGGATATGTCAACGGACAGGGAATCCGGTGCAAGTGTATAGAAGGCAGATGCCCGCAGATCAAGAAATGCAATCCAGGATATACTCCAGTGCAAAAAAAATATTGGAAAATGACGGAAGAGACAAAAGCCTTGTATGGGCATCCTGAAAGGCAGAAGAAGTATTATCGTGTTGACCTGGTTTCCGATAAAGAGATGTCTCTTTATTATTCTGATCCTAAAGGAGCTGGAATAGAATTTCCTCCGATACCGGATCCCGAGAAATCGGATCAGGCAAATGATAGAAGATTAACTATTATCGGATACGATAGTACTTATTTTGGGGATGCTGATGATCAGTGGTCGCCAATCTGGGGATATGTTGACGAACTGGAGGATGGAGGACTGATCACCTCTCAATATGGCAGACGTAAAGAGACGGTTTTTGTAAATTCACATAAAGCGGAAGAAAAGTCTAAGAAAAAAACTATGGATAAAGAAGTGCGGGTTGATAATAAACCTGTGGATAAATCAAGAAGATCAGTTACTGCCGGGTTGGATGAGAGTAAGAAATTCCAATATGAGAAAATGGTCAGGGATAAGATAGGTACTTCCTTCCAGCTCACAGAGATGACAGAGGAGCTGATCGAAGATTTGTCATATGGAAAGATATTAAACATCATTCTTTCAAATGAGGCAGAGATGGCCTATGTATCAGGGATGCTGTTGAGGGCTCAGGTTGCCCATGACATGGAACTCTGTGACGGAAGAGAACGGGTATGTCTGTGGAAGACACAATCTAAAAAGATTAAGTTTTCTTCCGGAATTTTCTTGATATCGAGTGCTTTTATCAAACAGGGCTGTAGTCTGGAAACCGAAACGGTATGGTCAGGGCTGGAATCCGCGGATAAAGTAAATGAGCTAATAGTGAGTGGAAGGGAGTTCTTTAGTTTTGCAGGCAAAGATGGAGAACGGCGTTGGGGATGTAGGAACTTATATAATACAACGCATATAGCAATCAGGAATGAAGATTTGGAATTATCTCTACCTGTTGAGGAGGAACTGCCGATATCGTTGATAATAGGCGATAAGAACTATAGCATTCTGACAACGAAAAACGAGGAGCAGTTGGGATTTACAACAGAGAATCTTTGGAATGCACTTGATAATTTGAAAAAGACAGGGGAGATATCAGACTTTCCTAAATTAATCTCCGGGCCTGTTCTTGCAAAGACTGCTATGGGTTTTGCGATAAAGGGAATCGGACATATGAAATTTGATGAGTATTAAAAATAGGATTTTGGATTCCCGGAAATCAATGTTGAGTCCTGTTTTGATCATTGGCCGCTTCGAGCTTTCTGCCTCTTTTGAGAATATTATAAATGTACAACGAGTGTTGTGCATTAGGTTTGTATGAGATCAAGTCAAGAATCCTGTTTCTGCGGAGGGCATCAGCAATATTGAAAAATTTCATTAAGCTGGTATGCAAAGGTTCAAGCTTCTTACAAATGATGACAGATTAAGATGCAGGGTGTAATGAGGATTGATGATCCTCTCCGCGGATAGGGTATATGTGCCAGGTCTCATATTAACTTGTCATCGCGTTCTTGTAGAAGTGCATGGCCTGGAGTTTGGAATAGATGAAGAGTAGCTTTCGTTGTTGTGAGCAACACCTGGTGGTGTCAAGTATAAGAAACTCCAGGAATTTTCTCCGCGGATAAAGCTGTGGAGATAAGTGTCAGCTTAATTGCACTAAAAGAGAAGGAATTGTACAGCTAATTAGTATACGATGTTTTTATAAAAAATTGTAAAGCGGTGAAGCGCATGTTATCATTAGGTGTATCGTTTATTATTAAGAGGCTATTGGTCAGTAAAATATAATTATCTTTTGGAGGAAGAGATGTATGAAAAAGACAGTTTGTTTATTAATAACTACAGCTATAATTTGCCAGCCAGTGCAGGTGGTTGCAGAAGAGTTTACAAATCAGAATAAATATGTAACAGATATTGGAGTAGATCAGGAAGCGGAAATTGAAGGATACCAAAACATAGATTTTGAAGAAGCGTTGGATATTGAATTTGGAAGTGAAGATGAAGAAAGTGTTAAAGCTTTTGATGATTCAGCTTTGGAAATATTTTCAGATGGACAGGATGATGAAATGGTTGAAACAGCGGAAAGCAATGGAAATAATATTCTTTCCGAGGCTTTATATTATAAGGGGCATTATTATGCAATTTTTGATTTACATTCTGATTGGGATGAGGCTAAAGCATATTGTGAATCGTTAGGTGGCTACCTTGCTACAATTGAAAGTCGAGAGGAAAACGATGTTGTATTTGGGTATTTACGGAATCGAGGGTACGACAGCGCATATTTTGGACTTACAGATGAAGAGACAGAAGGAAGTTGGAAGTGGGTCACTGGAGAAAAAGTAGATTATACCAATTGGCATCTAGGAGAACCTAGTTCTGCAAATGAACATTATGCGATGTTCTATTACAAATTTCCAGATGGTACATGGAATGATGGAGATTTTGGAAATTTAACAGTAGGAAAAGACACAACATTCATTTGTGAATGGGGGACAAAAGAGGATGTAAACGATTTTAATATTTCTAAAGCAAAAATATCAAGCATAAAAAAAGTTTACGAATATACCAGAAAATCAATTAAACCGGTCCCGAAGGTTACTTTAAATAATAAGCAATTAGTAAAAAATAAGGATTACAAAATAACTTATAAAAATAATAAAAATGTAGGAACTGCAACTATAATAATAACCGGAAAAGGAAAATATAGTGGTTCTAAAAAAATTGAATTTGAAATAGCGGTTCTAAAAAAGGATATTGAAAAATCAGCAGTATCTTTTGCAAATATATTTGCTGAAAAAGCGCAAAGCCATGAAGATATTACAATACTAAATGCAAAAGAACAATTAGAAAACTTAGGAAATCAATTGACGATTACCGGATATTCGGGAGAAGTTCCAGATGAAGTATTGGAAGCTTTTGCAACAGCAGTTCTGAATACAATAAAGGATAGCAATATTGATAAATATGAAACAAATCAAAATAAACTTGCGAATCAAATATATAAGCAGATAAAGGGAGGCTTAAAATCAGGTTCGAAACAAATAACCCTGAAGAATGGTTCGAAATATACTGTTAATTATAATATTTTTGCTCAATCTTTTGGAGGAGTTGGAGCACAGGTATCTTGGGCAGATGTGAAATGGAAAGATACAGCAAATAGGTCTTATACTGTACATATTACAGCAAATTCAAAAAATGAAAATATGAAAAAAGCGCTTGCATCTTATTGTGCAGTTCTTGCTCAACTGAACAATGATATTTGGAAAGATTTTCTGACAAAATACGTTACTGATGGATGGAAATTAGCGGGATTAAATAGCATTAAAGAACTTGATGATAAGACAGTATCAAAGTTTTTTGATCGTAGTGAGAGACTAATACTTGTAATATGTGGCGATCAAAAGGCCAAAAAAGAATTTGCTAATGATGCAGGAAAAACTTTAAAAGAAAAACTTTTAAAAATGTCAAAAACTCAATTTCAGGATTTGATTAAGAAAAATGTACCTGATGGAGATAAACTTGTTAAAGCCGCTGGCCAATATAAGAAAGTAATTGATAAATATAACGATTACGAGAAGAAATTTAACAAATGGAACAAAACGAAAAAAGACAGTGATCTAACAAAATGTGAAAATGCATATCAGAAATGTCAGGATTTATTAGATGCATTAAATGACAGTTTAAATATGGTCTCCTAAAGGTAATTGAAGTCAAACAGACTTTCCTTGCAAATTAGAAAAAGTTTGAATCTATTAAAAATCTCAGCAAAACTGAAGTTGTTTATCTCTAAGGTTGCATAGGTTTTTTGTTATTTTAATACCAACGTGTCATGGAATTAATACCTTTGGTCATGTGAATCTGATGCTGATTAATGATTTCGTTATGGAAGGTAGCAGCGCATGTATATTAAAATCAGGCAATCAAAGGCTTCAAACTTCAGATGTATTCATGCTGATGAATCTTATCAACAATGAGGACGGTAATAAGTTGTGTGATCTCTGCAAGAAGTAACTCAGCATGAAGTGTTTTCTCATTCTGGGTTTTACGATTCGCAATGCAGAAACTATCTTTGAAATGATTGATTTTTCAACATTTACAATGTATGTTGGAAAAACAAAGTTAAAACAAAATAGAGATTACATAGTATCTTATAGTCAAAATAAGAAGGTTGGAACAGCGGTTATTACAATAACAGGAAAAGGCAATTATAGTGGAACAGTAAAAAAATATTTTGAGATAAAAAAATAAATGATGTATGACAAAAGAAAGAAGGAAAAGTACATGAAGAAAAAAGCAATGTCTATTATTTTAGCGGCCATGATGACAATAACACCAATGTCTGTAAGTGCACAGGAAGTATTTATAACAGAGAGCACACCGGCAGTTGAAACAGGTACAGAATTGGAAGCAGGGACAAGTTCTGCTGAGAAGAAATATCAGGGATTTACATATATTGAAGAAAATGGTGCAATTGTTATTACGCATTATAGTGGAAATGCAGTAAATGTGAAGATTCCAGAAACGATAAAAGGCAAAAAAGTTTTATATATTCGTGGCATAAATGCATTTAACAGTAAAAAAATTAAAAGTGTATCTATGCCAAGCATTCTGGGAGTAGGCAATCTTGCTTTTTCAGGATGTACAAATCTGACCAGTGTATCTATGCCCAAAGTAAGGAGTATTGGTCTTTCTGCTTTTTCAAATAGTGGATTGACGAGCGTTAAGCTGCCGGCAGTTGAAACAATATCTCCATCAGCTTTTTCAAATTGCATTAAACTGACCAGTGTAAGCATTCCAATTGCAAGAATTATAGGAAGAGAAGCGTTCATGGGATGTATCAATTTGAAAAATATTACGTTATCTTACAGGCTTTCAGATATTCAGGAAAGAGCGTTTATAAATTGTGCTGCTATTTCAATTAAATTACAGGATTTATACGGAAGCATTTCCATAGGAAAAAACGCGTTTGGATATAAATATGAAGACAATGGAACTATAAACAAAATTAATGGATTTAAAATCTATGGAAATGTTGGTACAAATGTCGAAAAATATGCAAAAGGAAATGGTTTTGATTTTATAAACTGTAAACCGGCAGCAGGACGTTTTTCTTTAAGTCTGAAGTCCAAAACGATGAATTATACTGGTAAAATGGTTAAACCAGGAATTACGGTAACTTATAAAGGGAAAAAAGTATCCAGTAAAAATTATACGGTAAAGTATTTCAATAATAAAGAAGTTGGAACAGCTACGGTTCTGGTTACCGGAAAGGGAAGCTATAAGAACTGTTCTGGTTTCACAACTTTCGAAATCCTTCCAAGTCCTGTGCAGAATTGGAAATGTGTAAGTAATAAAAAGGGAACGATTCAAGTTACATGGAAGTATAATAAAAATGCAGATTTATACAGGATTGAATTCAGTACAAAGGCTGACTTTTCAGATATGATATCGGAAATGATATATGATCCAAATAAAACTACTTGCACAAAAGAAAATTTGAAGTCAGGAAAGAAATATTATGTCAGAATATGTGTAAGTGATGTAAACGGAAAAACGTCTAATTGGAGTAAAGTAGCAACAGTAGTTGTGAAGTGATTTTTACTAAATGCATTGTAGGAAAACATGCATATGGAAAGTATCTGTGTATTCCTAACTGGGGGAACGGCGGTGTTGCAATATTGGATGCCTACTTTTTGATAATAATAAAAAAATATAGTGTATGAAAATAAAATAATTGTTATAATCTAAGTAAGAATATAACAGAAAGGTTGGTAGTGATTATGTGTGAGAAAAAAGAATTGAGTTTTTCAATATTCATGATATATAGTCTTGCAGATAAATGGAAAATGTCCCCAGCCAAAGTGTATAAAATATTAAACTCAACCGGGATTTTGGATAATTATATTATTAAATGCTACGATGTTCTTCATACACAGGGAAAGGAATATTTGGTAGAGGATATTACTGATTATGTGAGGGAAAAAGGGGTTAATGTATGATTGTATATCATGGATCAACAGAAATTATAAACAAACCAGATGTAATACATTCAAAAAAGTATTTGGATTTTGGAAGAGGATTTTATATTACGACTTTTGAAAATCAGGCAAAGAAATGGGCAGTTCGAAAGGGAATGAGACAGGAAAAGCCTGCAATAGTTAATGTTTATGAATTATCTGAAGAATGGGATGATTTTAAAGTATTGTCTTTTGAAAAAGAGAATGAAAAATGGCTTGATTTTGTATGTGCATGTAGAAAAGGACAGCCATTAAATAAAGAATACGATATTATCATAGGAAATGTTGCGGATGATGATGTGTTTAAAACTGTAGATATGTATTTTAGAGGATTATGGGATAGGGAAAAAGTTTTGGGAGAATTGCGATACTATAAGCTGAATAATCAAATTTGTATTGTGAATCAAGAAACTTTGAATCAACTTATTATTTTTAAAAGTGCGTATGAGGTGGAAAACAATGGTAGATAAGAAACAATTGGAGGAAGTTTATAAACAAAATTTGGAAAATGATATCATCAATGCAATTTCTGAGATGAAAAGGATAGATTTACGGAAGGCATTTGATATTTATTATTCCAGTAAACTTGCTGAACAAATTTCAAATAATAGCTATGGAATCGAAAATATGGATGCAAAATATCTGGCAGAAGATTTGATTGAGAATGAACCGAAGCTTTTTGGATAAACCTAAACCGGTCAGAAGACTGGAAAAGAAAAAGATCTCAATGCCAGTGATGGCAGAGAGATCTTTTTTGTGTGGAATAAAATGTCCGGAAATGTTTTTTCTACTTGACATTCTGAGCAGTTCATCATACTCTTTTGTAGATGCGTTATTGTGAATGGAGCAGTAACTAAGATTTATGAACATAAAATGTAGAGGAAAGGGAAAAGCACAGATGAAAAACTGGGATAATGTGGTTTTGGTGCCGGAGTTCGATGAGCAGGGTGTTGCATGTTATCGTCTCGAAGGCGGAGATTATGAAAATGAGTATTATGTTATTTCTGAGGCAGAATCAAGAAAGCTTTTGAATACACCGGAAATAGTAGGATATGAGGTTTATAACTGTCTTGTTTCTTCCACTTCTCAGATGCTTTATTATCTGAAGGAGCAGAAGAAGGTTACAACAGCAAATATTCTTTCTATTTTGAGAGGTGCGCTGAATTATCCTCTCGAGGAGGCTTGTTATAGAGAACATATCCGTGTTCATGATATCAGCTTTCTTTCAAGTGAGCGTGTCTTTGAAGAAGAGGAGATCGCAGGCCTTGAAATCAAATACAGCAAGCTTACCATGGTACCGGACAGTACACTGATGATCGGTGACATCATTGCAAGCGGAGAGACCCTGATCCACTGTCTTCGTTATGTAACTGATTTCTACAGAGATCACGGTGCAAGACTTCGTAATATTATTATCTTTACTATCGGCGGAACAAAAGGAATTGATATTCTTGAGAAGCTTACTGCAGAAATTCGTGAGTTCTGGCCGGAGTTTGAAGGCTTTATCACCGTTTATTATGAAGGAATCTTCAGTACATATCATGATAAAGGTGTTTCCGGAATTAACCTTCCGGACGTGGATTTCTACTGGAAAGGTGGTATTGTTGCGCCTGAGTTCAGAAGAGAGACGCTTTCCATGTGCAGCCCTCTTTTTGAAAAATGTATTATTTATGATGGTGGTGCGAGACGTTACGAGATTCATGAGCATGTAGAAGAAGTTCTGGAATTCTGGAAAGGGATCAGTGAAAGAGCGGATAAGATTGATTTTAAGGAACTTCTGGATGAAAAACTGGGTTATCCGACTCCGATCAGCTATGAAGACTGGGTTAAGGCAAACCACTATCAGGATATCCGCCCGGCAGATGCAAAATGGCTGTATCGTCAGGAACTTGGATATATTGAAAGTATGAAAGATATTACATTAAAAGAGCTTGCAGAGCAGCGTATCGGAGAATTTACGGACGCACTGCGAAAATATATTTTAGATTAAGGAAAAACGGGGAGAACAGATGAGTGAAAAAATGACAACAGCAAATAGCGCAGAGCAGGGAAGTATAGACATTGACTTTGCAGAGTGCGCAGTTCCGAAATGGAGCAGACGCAGATTTCTGACAATGTTTATGATCATGCTTGGATTTACTTTCTTTTCTGCGAGTATGTGGGTAGGACAGGAAATGGCAGCAGGACTGGACTTCTGGGGATTTATCAAAGCCCTTCTTCTGGGTGGAGCGATCCTTGGTGTTTATACAGGTCTGCTTGGTTATGTAGGCGCAGAGACAGGTTTAAGCCTTGACCTGCTTTCCAAGAGAGCGTTTGGAGAAAAAGGTTCTTATATTTCTTCAGCACTGACAAGCTTTACACAGATTGGATGGTTTGGTGTAGGTATTGCGATGTTTGCGATTCCTGTTGCACGCGAACTTTTTGGCGGAAGCACAGCAGTTGAATGGGTATTGATTCTGATCGCAGGAGCATGTATGACTGCATCTGCATATTTTGGAATCAAGTCTCTTACAATCATCAGTTATATTGCCGTACCGCTTGTTGCAGTTCTTGGAACAGTGGCAATGATCATGGCAGTAAGACAGGGGGATGGCACGATCATTGATCAGTTTGCTGTATCCAGTGGCTCTCTGAGTGTTATCGGCGGTGCAGGACTTGCAATTGGTTCTTTTGTATCAGGAGGAACTGCCACACCGAACTTTACACGATTTGCAAAAAATGGTAAACAGGGAACGATCGCAACAGTAGTTGCCTTCTTTATCGGAAACTCCCTGATGTTCTTCTTTGGAGCAATCTCTTATATTTTTGTTGGTGGAAATGATATTTTTGAAGTTATGATTCGTCTGAATCTGTTCTATCTTGCAATCCTGGTTCTGGGATTAAATATCTGGACAACCAATGACAATGCTCTGTATACAGCAGGACTTGGTCTTGCAAATATTTTCAATAAGAGAAAGAAACCCATGGTTCTGATCTCCGGTATTATCGGAACACTGCTTTCTGTATGGCTGTACTACAACTTCTGCGGATGGCTGAACATCCTGAACTGTACACTGCCGCCGGTTGGTATCATCCTGGTCCTCTCTTATTTTATGAATAAAAAAGCTTACGATACAGATACCTTTGAGATCGTAACAGTTAACTGGTTTGCAGTTGCCGGAGTTATTCTTGGTGCGATCGTGGCAAACGTAGTGACATGGGGAATTGCATCCATCAATGGTATGATTGTTGCAGCTCTGTGCTATGTGATCGGAGAAATGTGCAAGAAAGAAAAATAAATAAAAAATTGTAATTATAAGAGAAATGAAAAAACCGGTCTTTTGACCGGCTTTTTTCGTATTATTTCCGTAGTTTTGCTTCATCCAGCAAATTCAATTTTTTTGCAGAAAGTACAAGTTCTGTTTGCAGAAATGCAAGATTGCAGGCTGGTGACATGCTCCCGCCACTTAAATCTTACAGATTTTGAAGTGGGAGCTTCCTGCTCGATTGCCCTTCAGGG
>OGCQ01002931.1_pt1 | contig 16354 bp, 10 predicted proteins | sample 1570161 | NCBI WGS metagenome assembly OGCQ01 (sample SAMEA4384402, study PRJEB24528) | human gut metagenome
AACTCGCCCGCACATTCGCTTTTTCTTGGTTCTTGTTCAGTTTTCAAGGTGCTGCTGATGTTTGACAGCTTTTGTAGTTTACAACGTTTTCATCGTTTTGTCAACTACTTTTTTGAAATTATTTTTTCAAATTTTTCAGTGCCGCATCACAGCGTGTTATTATTATATTAAATCTGCCTGTTAAAAGCAAACATAAATTTGATACTATTTTCAGCAATTTACAGCTAAATTTTACATAAATTTTTCTTTTGCTTATTAATCCTCATTTTTATTTTCATTTCCTTCATTTTTCGCAAAGTTTTCGTGCAAATCTTCTTTAAAAACAGTTACAGCACGCCGCTCGGCTCTGCTGTGCAGCGTAAGGCAGTAAAAATCACGCCGGGCCGCAGGGTAATTATCCGCAATGCTTACTTCGCCTGCACGCTGCGCCTGCGCGGCAATATGTTCCGATATAAGCGCGCAGCCCAAATTATTTTTAACCGCCTCTTTAACGGCAAAATTCGTATTAAAAATTACCGGCCTTCTGTTTATATTTATGTTGCTTTCGCGTACAAAACTTTCCCACTGCTCGCGGGAGGCCGACCCCTCCTCGCGTATAATCCAGCGCATATTGCCACCGGCTTCATGCCCGGCAGCCGCAATAACAACCAGCCTGTCGCGGTAAAATGCTTCTGCGTTTATTCCGCTTTCCTGCACTTCGCCTTCAACCAGCCCCACATCAATTTCACCATTTAAAAGCAGGTTTACAATATGTTTTGTGTTCCCAATTATAATTTCCGGCTCCAGTTTGCTGTATTTTTTTGTAAACCTGCCAAGATATTCCGGCAAAAAGTATTCGCCAATCGTCTGGCTTGCGCCGATACGCAGCACACCTTCAAGTTTTTCCTGCCAGCCGCCGATAGCCGCTTTTGCATATTCAATTTCCGCGCAAATGTTCCCGGCACTTTGAAAAAGAATTTTTCCGGCAGAAGTTAGCGCCACATTTTTATGTTTTGCAGTTCTTTCTATTAAAGATGCGCCAAAAAATTCTTCCAGTTTTTTTATCTGCACACTGGCAGTTGGCTGCGATATATTACGTTTTTGCGCCGCCCTGGTAAAATTACGGTATTCCGCAACGGCTAAAAGTGTTTCAAGTTCTTCTATCATCGTTAACCTCATTATAAAATTTAATTGATTTTATTACAATAATTCATTTTACTAATTATTGTAAATCATTTATACTTTGTTTGCAACCAGTTCACGGAACGTTTTAATATTTTACATCTTATTAATGAAAGGAAGTTTAAACGCATGGATTTCATCAACAAAAATTTACGCGGAATTTTATTCTGCTTTGCGCTGGCAATGCCTGCAACTTATCTTGGCAAACTTTTCCCGGTTGTTGGCGCACCAGTTTTTGCAATTTTATTCGGCCTTGCAGCCGCTTTTTGGAAACGGCCCGCATTTTTTCAGCCCGGCATTCAGTTTACTGCCAAAAAAATACTGCAATATTCCATCATTCTTTTAGGCTTCGGCATGAATTTATTTGAAATTTTAGCAGTCGGCTCGCAGTCTTTACTAATTATTGTTTCAACTATCGGCACGGCATTAATTACAGCTTACATTTTGAGCAGAATTATGAACATAGAGCGCGATATTGCAACGCTTGTCGGCGTAGGTTCTTCCATTTGCGGCGGCAGCGCCATTGCAGCTGCAGCGCCTGTTATTAAAGCCTCCGACAAAGACATTGCCCAGTCGATTTCCGTAATTTTTCTGTTTAATGTTGTGGCAGCCTTCCTGTTCCCTGCTCTTGGCGATATGCTTGGCTTTACCGATACAGGCTTTGGCATGTGGGCAGGAACAGCCATTAACGATACCAGCAGCGTTGTTGCCGCTGGGCAAACCTGGGCCAGCGCGCACGGCAGCGATACAGCCCTAAACTACGCAACCATTGTTAAATTAACCAGAACGCTTGCAATTATACCTATCTGCCTCGGGCTTGCCTACATAACATCCAAAACAAAAAATACGGCGGCCGATGTTAAAATTACCTCTATCTTCCCCATGTTCATTCTTTACTTTGTAATGGCGGCAATTTTTAATACCCTTGCCGGTGAAAGCCTGCCGGTACTTGCCCAGCTTCCTTCGGTAGGCAAATTTATGATTGCAATGGCAATGGCCGCCATAGGCCTTAACACCAACCTTGTAAGCCTTGTAAAAAGCGGCGGCAAACCGATTTTACTCGGCCTTGTATGCTGGATTTTCATTGCACTGGTAAGCATTGGCATGCAGCACGTTTTAGGAATCTGGTAAAGTTCACAAATATTCCCCACAGCACCCGCAGATTTCACCAAAAATCTACTTTGCGCGGTGCTGTTTTACATTGCCGTTATACCCTTTTAAATTAAAGTGTGGTATAATAATTGGGAATGTTTCAGCTGTTATTACAATATTTACAGAACCGAGGTTAATTTAATGGGAAACTTTTTTAAAACAGTTATCTGCGTACTTACAGCTTTAATAGTACTGGCAGGCGCTGCTTTCTGGGGCCTTGCCGGTTTGCTGCCCGCGGTAGATATTGAAGATTCGCTGCGTCCGGATGCTGCTTCGCAGTATTTTGACGATAAAGGCGAGCTTATCTACACCACCGCATCCGAAGAACGCCGCATTCCCGTAAGTCTTGACAAAATGCCGAAGCACCTGCAGGAAGCCTTCATTTCTATTGAAGACGCCCGCTTTTACGAACACGGCGGCATTGATATCCGCGGCACCGCGCGTGCACTGGTAGTAACCCTTACCGGCGGCGACGTACAAGGCGGCAGCACCATTACCCAGCAGCTTGCCAAAAATGCTTTTTTAACCAACGAGCGTACCATTACCCGCAAAATTAAAGAAGCCTTTATTGCACGCCAGCTTGAAGAACGCTATACCAAAGACGAAATTTTAAACATGTACCTGAACCGCATTTATTTCGGCCAGGGCACTTACGGTGTAGAATGTGCCTCGCTTTACTACTTTGGCAAACATGTAGAAGACATTGACCTTGCCGAAGCAGCAACGCTGGCAGCCATTCCTAAAAGCCCTAACTACTACAACCCGCTGGAAAACCCCAAAGCCAGCAAAGAACGCCAGGAACTTGTGCTTGACCAGATGGTAAAATACGGCTATATTACCCAGGCCCAGGCCGATGAAGCAAAAGCCGAAAAAATTGCCGTGCATGTAAGCGAAACGCAGGATAAAAAAGAATACCTCTCTTACTTTTTTGATTACTGCAACCAGTTTATTATTGATAAATTCGGTGCCGATGCGCTGTATAAAGGCGGGCTTAAAATTTACACCACCATTAACAGCGATATGCAGCAGGCAGCAGTTGACGCCTTGCAGTACCTGCCCAATTACTACACCGACGACAACAAACTTACCCAGCCGCAGGTAGCGCTCGTTTCGTTAGACCCTACCACCGGCTACATTAAAGCAATGATTGGCGGCCGCGCCGAAGACAAATTCAACCGCGCAATTATGGCAGTACGCCAGCCGGGTTCCAGCTTTAAGCCTTTTGTTTACCTTACCGCCATGGATAACGGCTTTACCCCTGCCAGCGTAGTTGAAGATAAGGAAACCGAATTTGCGCAGGGCTGGACTCCGCAGAACTCCGACCTTAAATGGCACGGCAAAGTAAGCCTGCGCACTGCACTCACCCGCTCCATGAACGTACCTACCGTACTTGTAGCGCAGCAGGTTGGCGTGGATAAAATTCTGCAAACAGCCAAAAACCTTGGCATTACCACTTTGGTTGAAGACGGCGCATACAGCGACGCCAACCTTGCCATGGCACTCGGCGGCTTAAGCAAAGGCGTAATTCCTGTTGAAATGGCCGCAGCTTACGGTGCAATAGCCAACGGCGGCGTTTACGTTAAACCGATTGGCATTTTAAAAATTGAAGACCGCAACGGCAAAGTAATTTTTGAAAACAAAACCGAACGCCGCGAAGCAGTTGACCCGCGCGCCGCATATTTAACCGTTGACATGATGAAAGGCGTATTTGTAAACGGCACGGCAGCAGGCGCAGGCATTGGCCGCCCGGCAGCAGGCAAAACCGGTACAACCGACGACTTTAAAGACGCATGGTTTGTAGGCTTTACGCCTAACCTCTCCACCGCTGTGTGGATTGGCGACGATAACGGCCGCGCTCTTGAATATATGTACGGTTCCATGCAGCCGCTCAGCATTTGGCGCAGCTATATGGTTAACGCCGTTGCCAACCTTCCTGCGGTAGACTTTGTACGCCCCAGCGGCGTGGAAATTCCGCCCGAACCCAAAATTGAACAGGACAGCGACAAAGATAAGGACAAAGACAAAAAAGACAGCAAAGACGCTGATAAAGACAAAAACAAACCCGCAGCCAAAAAAGCTGCCGAAGAAGCAGCCGGAAACTCTCAGCCTACACCCCAGAAACCAAGCATGCGCGACCGTGTGCGTGAAATTCTGGAAGGCAACGCTGCCAACAACGCCAAACCGGTTGTAAGCAACAAGCCTACACCGGCCAACTAAAAAACAAATCCCATCCGCCGCGAACGGTTCAAAACGTTCATAAAACGGATGGGATTTTTTATGCCCTTTTTTAATTTTTACAGTGCCTCTTTAAAAATAGAACCGCCGATAAACTCCCTTAAAATAGAATTGGTCGGTATAGCCGCATCATCCATGCCGCGCACATGGCTTAAAAGTTCAAGCAGGCGCTGCGCGCGCGTGTAAACGGCTTCGTCCGGCTGAATCAGCTTCAGCAGCGGCTCGGCATATTTTTTAAGCACGGCAAACTCGTACACCAGCGAAGTATTAAACATAATATCGGCGCTGTCCTGAAACGGAAATACATACTGTTCTTCCCCGTGGCGCACATCATCCCATAATTTCAGCGTCATCAAAGCATCGTGCGAACGGAACTGCGAATCACGCACAATGCGTCGCAAAAGGCGCATATCCGTTGTATGGATGCGGTTGTAGGAATCGAGCTGCATGGGCGTTAAAGCGCTGATGTAAATTTTCATTTTATTATTGGCAGGCACGGCTTCGGAAATACGCTCGTTCAGCGCGTGGATGCCCTCAACAACCAAAACATCATTTTCGCCAAGCTGAATTTCACGCCCGCGGTATTCCCTCATGCCGCTGCGGAAATTATACTTAGGCATTTTAACGCACTCCCCTGCCAACAGGCGGCGCAAGTGGTCATTAAAAAGTTCTAAATCAACGGCGTCTACGCTTTCAAAATCAAAAGTACCGTCCGGTTTTCTCGGCGTATCATGCCTGTCTTTAAAATAATCGTCCATAGAAACAGGCACCGGGCGCAAACCGTTAACCACCATTTGTATGCTTAAACGCTGGGCAAACGTAGTTTTGCCGGAAGAAGAAGGCCCTGCAATAAGCACCAGCCGCACATCTTTATTGCTGGCGGCAATTTTATCGGCAATGCCGGCAATTTTCTTTTCGTGCAAAGCCTCTGCCACCTGAATAATGCCGTTGGCATAACCGCAGCTTATAATGCGGTTCAGTTTGGCAACAGTATTGCAGTTAATTTTTGCCGACCAATCCTGCAATTCGTGGAACATGCCGTTTAAAGCATCACTCGGCTCAAACTTATCCAGCCTGTCCATGCAGCATTTATCGGGGTAATTAATAATTATGCCGTTCTCGTAGTTTATCAGTTCAAACTGCTTTAAGTAACTGCAATCCGGCATCATGGCGCCAAAAAAATACTCCATATAATCGCGCAGCTTATACACCGTAAGCGTCTGCGCGCCGGGCGTGTTGCCCAAAAGCTGCAAACGGTCGTCCTCACGGCGTTCCACCAGAATTTTTTCGGCTTCCGCCCTGCTGATAGTGCTGTAAACAATAGGCTCCTGCGCCGCAATAAGTTTGCGCATAAACAAATCAATATCGCGCAAATCGTATTTGCTGAGCACAATGCCGTTGGTAATATCGCAATACAAAGCGCTGCCTATCGAATTGCAAACCTCAAGCTGCACCTCGGGGCGCAGTGTTTTAATGGCATACAAAAACAAAAACAGCAGGCTGCGCACATAAACGCGGCGTCCTTCTTCCGTATCCCAGGTTATAAAATCAACAATGCCGTCGCTGTGCAAAGGCTTCTGCAAATCAGTGCCGACGCCGTTAAAAATGCCTTCCACCACCGGCTGGCTGTAAAAACCGTTCAGTTCGCGGCTAACCTCCAAAAGCGTAATTCCTTCCGGATATTCTTTTATAGTACCATTTGGCAAAGTAAGTTTCAGCATAGTTTTTCTCCTTTTATGCAGGCTATAATATTATTATACCGCATAAGCTGTTTTTTGCCAAAAAAGAAACCGCTACTTTTTGTTAACTATTACCGAAACCGAAGGCTGGCTCATATTAAAGAAATTTGCCAAAAACAACTGCGAAACGCCTTTTTCGTAATATAAACGGCAGATTTCTTCGTTGCGTTCTTTGCGGTTAACAAACGGATGAATTTCAATAACTTCACCGCCGGTTTTATAACCGTAATCGCACAAAAGTACAATCATATATTCTCCATCCGGCTTTTGCGCTTTAATTTCCCAGCAGCGCATGCCCGTTTTGCCGCGCGGCATATAGTTAACGTATTCTGCCGTGCAGTCCGGCGCAAGCTGTTTAAATTTTGCTTCACTAAAGGATAGTTTTTTAAGCATATATTATCATCTTTTCATGTATAAACTGATATTATTTTTTCAATAAATTAAAAGGGAGCTTATGCTCCCCTTAAGTAATATAATCAATTAAAAGCTATATCTTATACCTGCACTCCACTGCCACGGAGTAGCAACATCGCCGCCATAAGTTTTTTCTACATCAAAATACAAATGAGTTGCATCACTAAGATTAATGTTAGTACCTACACCAACTTCAAACCAGCCCCCGCCAAGGTCTTGTTCATAAACATCGCTGATGCCTCCACGGCTCATAGTTACTTCGGTTTCGCCATCAAAGTCATACAGATAGGAAGCACGGGCATAAATATTTCCGGCTTTAATATCTTTGCCGAGAGAGAATCCTACACGCCCTACAAGGCTATCCATACCTTCCTGGCGAACCTCTGCACCATTACTGGTTGTATAATCGACAGCACCGACAGTACCGTAAGTCAATTCAACCTGAGGCTCAATCCAGAAGCCATTGCCTTGCTCAAAACGTTTGCCGTATTCAGCGCTAATGCTATAACCATTGGTGTTATAATCTCCACTGCCTACACCACCGTTTGCATTAAAATCGCTGTCAATTCTTGCATATTTGGCAACCAAATCAATAAAGCTGCCGTCATCTTTTAAGTAGGAACCATATACGCCTACACCGGTATGATTGTTTTCTGCGCTGCCAGTTCTAAATGTGCTGTTACCTTCAGTACGGGTTAAGAACATACCAACAGTCCAGTTCGGGTCGGTGCTGAGCTTTTCATCATAACCAACCTGATAGTAATTATACTGGTTCTGAATGCTTTCATATTCTACTTCACCGCGCACCATACGTGCCCATACGCCATGTTCACCTTTGCTGTCGCGCAGTTCGCCAAGACGTTTGTTCATATCATTGTTTTCCTGACGCCATGTCATAAGATTAATGGCAGCCAGATTGCTAAGACCTACGTTAGTGGTATTTTTAGCTACAGTATAATTAGTAACTTCACCATCTTTTACATCAGCAGTAATTTTACCTGCAATTATACCTTCATCGGTAGTAATTTGAGAAGCTGCGGATTTTTCAGATTCGCCAGTACCGGTAGTTACAACATCAGCCAAATCCTGTGCTGTTGCATCGCCACCGTAAATAGCATCTGCTATTTCGCCGCTGCCGTTAACTGTAATAGAAGTCCTGTCAGCAACAGTACCAATGCTCATTTTATTATCAAGGCTGTTTGTGTTGATAGTACCACCTTCGCCGTCTAATTCAGTTGCAGTAATCTGTTGGTTTTCACCCTGCAAATTAATAATGCCATTGTTTAACGTAATTCCACCTTTATCATCAGCAGCAAGGCTGCCAACATTAAACTCTTTTACATTTTCCTGTACATTAATAACGCCGCCGTTTTTAACAGTTACATTATTAATAAAACTATCACCGGTCATATTCCAAGAAGCACCGTTATTAATGTTCATTTTAAAGCCCGTAACATTACCATAATCGACAGGAGCATTTAATTCGGCGCTTTTTATATATACATATTTACCCTCATCGTTCTTTACTTGATATTCCTGATAAGCCCTGCCCGTCCAAGAAGATTCTTCACCGGAAAGATTAATATCTACATTAGAATTAATACGATTACCACTATTTTGAGTATCTTCCTTTGAATAAGGAGTTTCAAAAACAATATCACCGTTTAAAACAGTTGTATGTTTTCCATCAGTATTAATATTAATTGTTGCATTGCCACGCGTATCAATAGCATTTTTAGCGTTGACAACTAAATTACCATTAACATTCATTTGTCCATTAGAAAAAGCTGAAATACCTAAAGCATTGGAATTTACAACAATATTATTAGCTGTAATATTTACGGATGCAGCTGTATCAGGAGCATCTATATCTTGAGTCTTATTTTGAGCATGAATACCGTATCCATCCTTAGAAGTTGATTCAACATTAACAAACAAAGAATCAGCATTAACTTCCAGTTTACTATTTGTACCGATTGCAGTTAAAGCCATTACACTATTGCCTTTTACATTTACAGAAACTATAGAATCAGACTTGCCCAAACTAATAGTGCTATTATCTCTAGCCCAAGCTCCTCTAATTTCTGTTAATTCCGGATTAAATTGTTCAGCATTTATAGTTATTTCACTACCTGTTAAATTAATTATATCGCTATCTGCTGCATAAACACCATAACCTATAATATTAGTAGCAGTAAATTTTTGATACTTATTAGCAGTAATAATTATTGAATCAGTTTTATTAACGCTATCATCAATAGTTCCACTTTGTTCTCCTGCCTCAGTCAACCCATACGGAGTTGCTAATAACAATCCTAAAATAATTTTTGCAGCTAACTTTTTCCCTTTCATAAAAAAGCCTCCTTTTTATTATGCGTCCATTAATCCATTAATTTATATAAAATATTTTTCTTGATGCTGCTAAAATTATACCATACCTTTACGCTCCCCCGCAAGACATTTCCGTTTGCGTATGTCTAACTTTTATTGGTCTTGTTGTAACAGGGTTTGCTTTCGCAGGTTAGCGTTTTTTGGCAGGGTGCTGAATCGTTTCCCACAAAAATCAAACCTTTTAATGTAACATAAAAATTTTTGCAAAAACAGTCTTGTTTTTTAGCCTGCGTTTTTGTTATTATAGTTTTCGCCGCTTTTTTGGGTGCGCACCGCAAAACGGCAAAATAATTTTTAAGGAGGCTTCACCTTTTTTGATGAAACCTGATTTTACTATTAACAAAAATTTTAAAATTGATGTGGAAGAAACCAGCAATGCACAGCACACCCAAAAGTTAATTACTGCCGCCCAAAACGGCGATAAAGCGGCGATGGAAAAACTTTGTACTGCTTTTGAGCCTTTGTTCCGCAAGGAAATGCGCCGTGAGATTTTTTATAACGGGCTTGGTTTTGAAGAAGGGCTTAGTTTGGCGCGCTTAAAATTTATAGAACTGGTACTAACCTACAACGGAGCGGATTATGAGCATTTTGCAGGTTATGTACGGTGCAGAATACATTTTGCGCTGTATGACGCCGTAAAAAAAGTTTGGGCAGATGAAAATAAAAAAAGCCCCCTGCCCCAAACGGATGAAGCAGAAGGCACGGAATTTACCGATAATGTTATAGAACGCAGGGAACTGAGTATTTTATTAAACCTTGCATTGGCAAAGCTTACGCATAAACAGCGCCAAACCATTACAGCACTGTATTTTGAGGGGCTTAACGGCAAAGAAACAGCACGGATGCTGAATTGTGCGCCCTGTATGGTTACAAAGCACCATAAACTGCCACTTAAAAATTTAAAAGCAAAATTGGCTTAATATAAATAAATGAGGCACTGTACCTTTTATGGTACAGTGCCTTTTAGTTTGCTTATTTAATTTTAAGCGTTTTGCATCATTCTTTAATCATGATGTCGATGATAACTTCGTTGGTTTTTTCCATGCCTTTTTTAGCCAGGGTGCCAACGTTGGCAAGGGTTTCTTCAACATCTTTGCCTACAATGCCATCGCCGGGCTGGTAGTTATTGCCGGTTTTGCACATGTTGTAGCCGATAATGCCTGCTTCAACGGAGTTGGCAATTTTACCTGCGCAGGATGCTTTTGCACCGTCGCAAATCATGCCGCTGGTTACGCCTACGGCGTTGGTAATGGTGTGGCCGATTTCTTCAAGCGTTGCGCCATGCAGGTAAGCAATGCCTGCACCTGCGCCTGCGCCTGCGCTTACTGCGCCGCAGAATGCGGAAAGTACGCCGATAGGAGTTTTTTCGTGGATGGTTACGAGGTTTGCAAGTGCAAGAGCACGGTAGAGTTTTTCTTCGGAAACTTTAAGTTCCTGTGCGTAAACAATAACAGGAATGGAAGTGGTCATGCCCTGGTTGCCGCTGCCGGAGCAGATTACAACCGGCATTTCGCAGCCGTTCATGCGGGCGTCGCTGCCTGCTGCTGCCATAGCGCGTGCGCGGGTGCGTACGTCCGGGTTTTCGCCGGCCATTTTTAAAAGCACGCTGCCGATATTGGCGCCGTAGTTGTTGCGCAGGCCTTCTTCTGCAATGGCCATGTTGCATTTAATCTGCGGGTCAAGAACGTGTTTCAAATCTTCAACGTCTACGGTGTTGGCAAAATCATAAATGTCGGCCAGGTTAAGCAGGGTTCTGTCGGTAAGGCCTTCGTTGGTTTCGCCGTTAACGGGAATGTATTTAAGTTTTTCGCCGTCTTTTTCAATCAGTACAACGTTGGTATGGTCGTTGGCAATGCGCACTTTAACATAGTGTTCGCCCTGATACAGGGTAATGATAATGTCAAAGGTGCAGCCAAGCTCAATATGTTTGGTGGTAATTTCGGTATGCTGCAAAAACTCCTGCATTTTGGCAATCTGTTCGGGGGTAACGTCGGCTAAAACTTCCAGTTCTTTATCCGGGTTACCGGCAATAATGCCTACTGCCGCAGCAACAGGAATGCCTTTCATGTGGTTGGTGTTGGGGACGATTACCGATTTTACGTTTTTAATGATACTGCCGCTTGCTTCAACCAATACTTTGTCAGGCAGGCCGTCCATATATTTTGCCGCAACTGCCGCTGCATAGGCTAAAGAAATCGGCTCGGTACAGCCCATAGCAGGTTTAAGTTCTTCCTCCAGAATCTGAATATAAGCTTTGTACTTCATGTCTGTTTTGTTCACAATCCATCTCTCCCTTTCTTATATTTCAAGATTCCCCTCGCAAACTTCAATGCATTGTTTATTATTTGTGTACTGCGTCCTGTGCTGCTTTGATTTTAGCTGCCATACCGCCGATTTTTTTAAGCGGTACTGCGCACAGTGCAATACGGATGCCTGCTTTAAGAGGCACTGCAAAGATGTTGTCATCGTGCAGTTTGCTGCATACTGCTTCCGGGTCGGTATCCGGAATGGAAAGGAAGAAGCCTGCAATATACGGAAGGCATTTCAATCCGCACTCGTTTGCTTCTTTCATAAATAAATCAGCACGGGCTTTAATCATCTGGTAATAGTCGTTGCGTTCTTTTTGTACGGCTGCCAACAGTTCCGGGTCTTTGTAAACGGTTGCCAGTGTTTTCATGGCAGGGCGGTTAATGTTAGACCAGGTTGCGCGGCTGGTGTACTGGTTAATGCCTTTAAATTCGTCAATAACTTCTTTGGAAGAAGAAACGCCTATCATTGCGCCTGTGCGCTGGCCGTACATAGTAAAGCCTTTGGACATGCTGTATGCAACGATTGTTAAAATGTTGGCAGGCAGGTTGGAAATCTTTTTAAAGAATTTGCGTACTGCCTGGCGTTCGCCCGCATAGTCGATGTAGGCAATATCCAAAAGCAATGTTACGGTTTTGCCGGTGCCTTCGGTAGCATTTTTAAGAATGTCAATTACGCCCTGCATATCTTCTTCGCTGAGGCTGTAGCCGGTGGGGTTATGTGCCGGAGTGTTGATGATTAACAGCAGGCTTTTTTGTTTGCTTAAAATTTCTTCTACCTTTGCTTTTAAGGCAGGCAGGTTATATTTGTTGTTTTCGTCCAGCATGGTATAGGTATCGAGCTTACGGCCCATATCGTTGCAGAGCACGCTGTACGGGTCCCAGTACCAGTCGCTGGTAAGGGCGGTTTCGCCTTCATCCATGTAGTTCCAGATTGCATGGTGAATTACGCCGGTGCCGCCGGAGGTGGCAACTGCTGCCATGTAGCCTTCCGGACGGGAATCGCCGAAAGCTGCGTTCAAAACTTCTTCCAGATAATCCGGCAGGCCGGAAATTGGTGCATAAGCAATGAGTTCATCGGTAGAAAGGCTGCGGAAAACTTTATCTACCGTGGGCAGGCATACAAGTTTTTCGTCCTCGTCCAAAATAGCGCCGATTGTGGCGTTGGTTACGTTTTCTGCGCCTATTTTTTTGGCTGCGGCAACGCACGCTGCGTTAGCGGCAAAAATAGTGTCTTCGGCGGATTTACCTTTTGCGTGGTTAGCTGCAATACTTGTCAGCATATTAATTACCTCCAGTTTTTATATCAATCAGTTTTCTGCTTCCTGCGGGAAGAAGCGGCTGTGGATTGCATTAACAGCCTGGGCCACTTTCTGTTCGGGCACAAGGCAGGAAATACTGATTTCTGATGTACTGATTACGCCGATATTAATACCGGCTTCTGCCAGCGCACCGAACATACCGGCGGCAATGCCCGGGCTGCCAAGCATGCCCGCGCCTACAATGGATACTTTGGCTACGTTAACTTCAAGGTCTACTTTATCAAAAGGCATGGCGGCCTTAAGGTTTTCCAAAACGCCGAGAGCCTCTGCCATATCGGTTTTGGCAACTGTAAACAAAATGTCGTTTTTATCTTTTTGTACGCTTGCGCTCTGCACGATCATGTCAACGTCGATATTGGCGTCTGCCAGCGCCGCAAAAATTCTGTAAGCTACGCCCGGTTCATCCGGCACGCCGCGTGCTGCCAGTTTTGCAACGTTGGTATCGTGCGCTACGCCGCGGATAACAAATTTTTTCTCCTGCACTGTATATTCCCCCCTGATAATAGTTCCCGGAACTTCATGAAATGTAGAACGCACATGGATTGCCACGCCGTTGTGTTCGCCGTATTCTACCGCGCGCGGCTGCATTACGCCTGCGCCGAGGCGGGCAAGTTCCAGCATTTCGGCAAAGGTAATTTCGTCAAGCTTAAGAGCGTTAGGCACAATGCGCGGGTCGGCAGTGTAAACGCCGTCCACGTCGGTATAAATATCGCAGATGCCTGCATTAAGCCCGGCTGCAATGGCAACGGCAGTTGTATCGCTGCCGCCGCGGCCCAGAGTTGTGATATCGCCGCTGCCGGTAATGCCCTGAAAACCTGCCACTATTACAACATTGCCTTCGTCAAGCGCTTTTTGTACGCGCTCAGCTTCTACATCAATAATGCTTGCTTTAGAATATTTGTCGTTGGTTTTAATTCCGGCCTGCGCGCCTGTAAAAGAAACCGCAGGCTGGCCTTTTGCCCAGAATGCCCCTGCCATTAAGGCAATGGTAACCTGTTCACCGGTTGCCAGAAGCATATCAAGTTCGCGTTTGGGCATTTCCGGGTTAACACGCCCGGCCAAAGCCAGAAGGTCATCAGTGCTGTCGCCCATTGCCGATACAACTATTACAATTTTATCGCCGGGCTTTTTTTCTTTCAGCACCCTGTTTACAATACCATGAATTTTTTCCGGCGTTGCCACAGAGCTTCCGCCAAATTTTTTTACCAATATAGCCATCAGGTTCCCCCCATGAAAAAATACTGCTATATAAATATTGTACCATAATTGACATATTCTGTATACACTGTTAATTATGAAAGCACAGTTTTTTAAATGTTAATTAAACAGATATTAAAAATTAATAATGGTTGCGCCGCTGCCGCCTTCGTTAAGCGGTGCTTCCGCAAGCGATTTTACCGAAGCGTGGGTTGAAAGGTAGGCCGTAAGCCCTGCCTTTAAAGCGCCGGTGCCTTTGCCGTGAATAATGCGCAGGCTGGTAAGCCCTGCCAAAAGCGCGTCATCCATAGCTTTATCAACTGCCGGAATGGCTTCGTCCATAGTCATGCCGCGCACGTCAACTTCGGTGCGCGCGCCAATGCTTTTAGATACAAAGAACTGGTGCGCAAAGCCCTTGCGTTTTTTGCCGAAGTTTTCACCGGCGGCGTTGCTTTTGGCTTTACCGCGCATGGCAATGCAGTCTTTGGCTTTAACGGTGGTTTTTAAAATGCCTATCTGCACGGTAACTTCGCTGCCGTTAACGGCAATTATGGTTCCGTCCTTGCCGAGCGATTTTAAAAATACCGTCTGCCCTGCTTTTGCGGTTTGCGGCGTTAAAGGCTCGCCTTCCGGCACGGGCGTTTCGGCTGCAAAACTTTTCTGCAGTTTTTTACGTGCCGCTTCTGCCGCTGCCTGCAACTGTTTGGCGTCAAAATCGGTTTTCATTTTGCGCAGCTCTTTTAAAACTGCTTCCGTTTCGCGGCGGCTGCTGCGGTAAAGTTCGTCTGCCTGTTCGTGCGCTTTGCGCAGAATTTCGTTTTTGCGGTGTTCAAGCTCCTGCTTCTGGTGCTGAAGTTCCTGCTTAATGCGTTCGCTTTCGGCTTTTAAGCTGCGTATTTCGCGGTTTTGCGTTTCGTATTCGCGCCTTTCGCCTTCCAGCTCTTTCAGCACGTCTTCCATGTGTACGTGTTCCTGCGTTAAAAAGCTGCCCGCGTTTTCAATAATATCATCATCCAAGCCAAGCCTGCGGCTGATGTTAAACGCATTGCTGCTGCCCGGCACGCCCATTAACAGGCGGTAGGTAGGACGCAGCGAAACAGGGTCGAATTCCACGCTGGCGTTTTCCATGCCCTGACGCCCGTAAGCAAAGGTTTTAAGCTCGCTGTAATGCGTGGTTACTATTGTAAGCACGCCGCGTTTGTGCAGGTGTTCCAGTATCGACATGGCAAGCGCCGCGCCTTCGTTAGGGTCGGTGCCTGCGCACAGTTCGTCTATCAGCACCAGTTCGCCGGCTTTTACCTGTTTTAAAATTTCCACCATATTTGTCATATGGCCGGAAAAGGTACTTAAACTTTGTTCAATGCTCTGCTCGTCGCCAATATCGGCATAAACCGCACCGATAACCGGCATTTTGGCGCTTGCCGCCGGTACAAACAAGCCTGCCTGCACCATCAGCATAAAAAGGCCAACTGTTTTTAAGGCAACAGTTTTGCCGCCGGTGTTAGGGCCGGTAATTAAAAGCGTGTTAAACCTGCCGCCGATTTCAATATCCAGCGGCACAACCTTTTGCGGGTCTAACAGCGGGTGCCTGCCTTTGGCAATTTCTATGCCGCCGCCAATGTTTACAACCGGGCGCACGGCTTTTTGCTGCTGGGCAAGGTAAGCACGCGCGGCTATAAAATCAAGCTCCGTAAGCTGTTCCATAGCCTGGGTAATGCGGGCCGCATCCGCACCGACCACGCCGGAAATGTAACGCAGGATACGCTCTATTTCTTCCTGCTCCTGCGCAAGATAACGCTTAATATCGTTATTCAGGTTAACAACCGCCATCGGTTCAATAAACAGGGTTGCGCCGCTGCCCGACTGGTCGTGCACTACGCCGGGAAAATTATAGCGGTATTCCTGCTTAATGGGTATTACATAGCGGTCGCCGCGCATGGTAACAAGCGCGTCCTGAAAATACTTCTGGTTGTTGGGGTCATGCAGGATGCTGTCGAGTTTTTCGCGTACGCGGTTTTTGGCAACCTGCACGCCGGTGCGCAGCCCTGCAAGTTTGGTACTGGCGCTGTCTAAAATTTCGCCTTTTTCGCTTACCGTGCTTGCAATAAGGCGTTCAAGCTTGGGAAAGGTTTCCAAACCGGCAGCATATTCTGCCAGCTGCGGCGCAATTTCCGCTTCGTCTGCCAAAAACTGCTTAACCATGCGCAGCGCTTCGCAGGTTGTGCCTACCTGCATTAATTCTTCCGGCTCTAAAACGCTGCCTATGCGCGCACGTTTAACCTGCGGCAGAATGTTGTACGCCCCGCCAAACGGAAAACGCTTGCCGTCGTCCAAAAGGCGCAGTGCTTCTGCAGTTTCTTCCTGCAAACGCTTTACGGAGGCAAAATCGCTTTCAATGCGCATGTTCATAACGCGTTCGCGCCCAAGCGAAGTTGCC
>OGCQ01002934.1_pt1 | contig 16340 bp, 7 predicted proteins | sample 1570161 | NCBI WGS metagenome assembly OGCQ01 (sample SAMEA4384402, study PRJEB24528) | human gut metagenome
GATTTACCTATCAGGATCCGGAATACGGTCTTAGTTTCGGTGCTGAATGCCGCAAAGTGGGAAAGTGGGAAACAGTGGAAGTATGTATCGAAGTACCCACTTATGAAGAAGATGGTAATACTGGCGGACAATGGGATCCCAATGAAAACACAGGTGGAGGTGGTGGAGGAGGTTATCAACCACAATCAATAGCTCCTAAAGCGAAAACAATTTTCCGAAACTCAAGTATGATAGATGAGAATTGGAGGGTGATTGAAAAGATGCTGGATAAAATTACACAAAATTGTATGGGAAAAGGATTATATAATGGATTAGTTGATATTTTAAAGGGAAAAACAATTACGATTGAATTCAATTCTGGTACTAACGGTGGCTTCGGCAAGCGTAACGAGGATGGTTCGTTTGGAATAACATTAGGTAAACAAATGGAAAGCAATTGCCTTATACATGAAATGATGCATGCTTTTCAATCATATAGAGAATCAACTTCATCCTACAATGAATCAACTTTAAATGCCGAGATTGAGACTCATTTTGTACAATATTTGTATCTAAGAAGTCTTAAAGAATATCCTAAAAGCAAATGGGAAACAAGAGATAATACAGATCCACGCCGTAGATCCATTAAAGATATTAATCGATTTATAGATGAAAGAGGTTTTTTAAGAGGTGACGCAACAATTACATCATTAAAAGAAAAACTCAAAGAAGCTGCATCGACTTTTGAATCTAATGGATATACAGCTCAAAGAGGGTTTGTTTTTGATTCAAACAGGCCTATATTAGATAACTTTAAGAATTTAAGAGAAATAACTAAAAATTGCATCTAATGAAAATAATATTAACATTAATCAGTATGCTTTTTTGCATAGCACATACATTTGCTCAAACAAACTATTATACTAGTACTAAAACATTTAATGAAAATAGTTACACCTATCAGTGTGATGTAGCCGGTTCAGGAACTATTAGATTATACAATAAAACTAATAAGTGGACGTATTCACCTCAGATAGATACGACAATCGGTGAACCTTATATGCACCCTGACGTATATGTACCCTTGTTTGAAGATGATAATTGGACGCGTTCTAAACGCTTTGATATTGTAAATAGCGCATTTTCAACTACTGAGAAAAAACGTATAAAAGAAGAGCTAATTATAAGTATGTATATTGATCCAAAAACAGGAAAGGTGTCCGAAGTGGACTTTATATTTCACACTTTTGATTCACTAGCCACAATTCCAGTTTCTGTTTATCGTAAGATTGAAACTGAGTTAAAGTCTAATATTTGGTATACTCCAACTGAACTTGGAAGAAAAATGAATTATATCTTATATTGGTGGGATCAAAAGCCCAAATAACAAATGCATCTAAGATGCTATATACACCTAAGTAGTCAACCTGTAGTCTCAATATTGACATTGAGAGTCACTTTTATAATAAGAGGCTATTCAATATTAGAATAACCTCTTATTATAGATATTAAAATACTGACAATCAACACATATATAAATACAATGAAAACAATTATTACAACAGTATTATTAATTACAATGTTACCAATAATGGGGCAACAACGGCAAATGAGCCTGGAAGCAACATTTGACAAGCAAAAGAAATGCCTGACATTTACTCTAAAAAACAATGACAAGAAGCTGAAAGCTATTCTTCGCCATTCTCAAACGAATGACGGTAGCGATACAGGAAGTTTTTACGATCTTAATATTTATGATAAGAACAATAAAAAAATAGGCTATAGCAGATGTATGTATCATCCAACAGAGTTATATCTTAATTTCCTCCCGAAAGAAACTAAAAAAAGTAATATCAGTTTATTAGAGCTAAAAAAAGGAGGATATGTAAAAGACTTGGATTCAATACACAAAATACAATTACATTGTGTCATTTATAGCTGGACCTTTAAAAGAAATGACAATGGAAAACGGAATAGAGAACTCTACGAAAAGGAGTATACATTTTATTGGAAATAGACCTTAAAAGATAGGATGATGAAAAAGAAATGGTTAAATTATTTATATATTTCCGGAATGCTTCTACTAGTTTCTTGCACTCAAAAAAGTGCTTTAGACAAAACGTTGTCATCCGCCAAAGAAAACCGTTCGGAACTGCAAAAGGTTTTAAAACATTACGCAAACGACTCGTTGAAGCTAGAAGCTGCCAAGTTTCTAATCTCCAACATGCAGGGATCATACGCCAATGACTCCAACTTGCAAACTGTATATGCTCCTTTTTACAAGATATACGACAATGTCAGAAAGAAATACAATTATGAAATAAATAAGAAATGCGGAGAAGAAATTGACAGTTTATGGCAAGTGTTCTGCTTTGTATACTCAGATGAATTGATGGCAAAAAACAGGAACGATGCAGAGCACTTAAAAGCCTCAACTATTATCTCTGAAATTGAAATGGCATTCAAAGCATGGAAAGGGAACGTATATACGCAAAATTGTTCCTTTCATGAGTTTTGTGAATACATCTTGCCATACCGGAGAGAAAACGGATTGGTAATCGACAATTCAAGAGATAGATATTATCAACGCCATCATAAAGACTTTTATGCAACACATGGAAAGAACGTCATGGAGGAGACCGACTCTTTATTGTTTCTTTATAAAGATATCGTTCATTCTCCCTACTATGTTCCATTCATCCCAACATTAACTGCATCTACATTCGAAAAGATAAAAACCGGTACATGCGAACAGCGATGCTGGTTCAACTCCTTGCTACTTTCATCAGTAGGAATGGCCGCCGCCGTAGATTTCGTTCCCGTATGGGGCAATCGCAACGGAGGGCACAGCTGGAACGTGATCATTGTAAACGGAGAGTCTTATGCTTTTGAAGCATTCTGGGATGACGACCGTTGGAAATATAAACGTATTTATAATAACAAATCATACGATAGCTTTTGGGGGAAGTTCAGACTGCCCAAAGTCTATCGCAAGACTTTCTCCAATCATATGGAAGGTCCATTATCCGATGAGAAAGTTACACGTGAGGATATTCCACCTCTATTTCTGAATGAAAAGAAGAAAGATGTATCTTCTGAATATTTTGAAACTCAAGATGTACGAGTGGTATTGAATACAGATTCTATTAATCCGATCCCCGGTTATGCTTATTTATCAGTTTACAACTATCAAGACTGGATTCCTGTTCAGTGGGGCAAGATAAAAGGGCAACAAGTAACATTCGACAAAATGGGAAAAGATATTGTATACCTTCCTACTTATTATGCAAAAGGGAAAAGCATACCGGCAGGACAACCATTCTGGTTAAAATCCGACGGTACCCTGCAAAATCTGTCTGCCAACGGAGAAAAGGGGCAAGTCGTAATTCGCAATTTTGCGGGCCAAGTACCGTTCAACGAGAACAGGAAGAACCTGACTTCATTAAAAGGAAGCGAACTTTGGGGAATGAAAAATGGGAAAAAAGATAAACTATTGTATACCATCAATGATACATTACAGATACAACATCAACTTTTCAGAATAGACGACCCGATGTCTTATCGATTTGTCCGGCTTTATTTACCATCGCCCGGCATTGCTCTAGGAGAACTTTCATTTTATAGTGCAGACAAACTGATCACCGACATTCAAATCCTGTCTCCTTTGCCGCATAACAACGAAGATGAAAAACCGGAAATGCTAATTGACGGATTGAGCGATACCGCCTTCAGCGGAGAAGCCTCCAAAGGATATATTGATTTTGATTTAAATAATGAATACAAATTATCTGCCATAGGAATAAGTCCCTATATAAGATCATGGCTTGGCAAATCGAACACATATGAATTATCATATTGGGAAAATGAATGGCGTACAATTGAACGCAAAGAAGGGAATGGCAGCTATCTTATATTTAACAATGTCCCCCGAAAGGCATTATTGAAATTAAGTCACTGCAGTAAAAATACTCAAGAACATCATAGAATCTTCCTTTATGAAGATGGAAAAGTCATTTGGTTATAAACTCGTAAAAAAACATTATTCACTTAATATCAATTCATTATGAAACATGTATTATACGCATTATTAACAGCTGTAAGCATTTTATTCACTAGTTGCGGACCCTCTTCTAATACCAACAACCCACAGGTGCCCAATGTGCCTCAACCGCAGCCTCAGCCCCAACCGGAAGTCACCCAGAAAGTAGTTATCGGCTACCTTGCGCTTGACGACTGGGAGTTTGAAAATTTATTTCCTACAATAGAATGGAAGTATCTGACGCATATCAATGCCAGCTTTGCAAGAGTAAAAGCAGACGGCACACTCAACATCGAACCTGTCCGGAAGAGAATTGAAAGTGTACGTGAAACGGCTCACAAGCATAATGTCAAGATTCTGATATCTTTGGCAAAGAACAGTCCGGGAGAATTCACTACCGCCATCAATGATCCGAAAGCCAGAAAAGAACTGATACAGCAGATTATTGCATTCACTAAAGAATATAAACTGGACGGCTTCGACATCGATTATGAGGAATATGATAACTGGGATAAGAATTTCCCCTCATTATTGGTTTTTGCCAGAGGTTTATACCTGGCAAAAGAGAAAAATATGCTGATGACCTGTGCTGTCAACAGCCGCTGGCTTAATTACGGAACCGAATGGGAACAATACTTCGACTATATCAACCTGATGAGTTATGACCGGGGAGCGTTTACCGATAAACCGGTCCAGCATGCTTCATATGATGACTTTGTGAAAGACCTCAAATACTGGAATGAACAATGCCGTGCAGCCAAAAGTAAAATAGTGGGAGGACTTCCTTTTTATGGATATTCCTGGGAGGAAAGTCTGCAAGGCGCAGTGGATGCCGTTCGTGGAATCCGCTATAGCGGCATACTCAAACATCTTGGAAATGAAGCAGCGGACAAGGATAATATAGGCAAGACTTATTATAACGGCCGCCCTACTATAGCCAACAAATGTAAGTTCATCAAAGAAAACGACTATGCCGGCGTGATGATCTGGCAATTATTCCAAGATGCCCACGATGATAACTATGACTTAAAGCTCATAAACGTTGTAGGCAGAGAAATGATGGAATAGACGGGATATACCGCTTTCTCTTATGCAGAAGACCCTATCCTGTCGTACTTTTCACCTATTGTTATCAGATTTTTAATAGGAGATCTTCATCGTTCCACTCGAGTGATCTGATCTCATCACTAGAGTGAACAGATTTCTCCACTCTAGTGGCAAGATCGTTTCACCCGGGTGGAACGATGAAGATGTCGGTAAGAAAACAGAAGTATATAGGCTTGATATAACAAAGATATAAGGTATCCGAGCTACAAAGTACCTGTTATTTGAAACTGATATATGAGATATTAACCCTCAAAGGGTAGTCTGTTTACCTACTTACGCAAGGAAAGGGAATGAGAGATAAGCAAAAAAGGATGAGAGATAAGCCAAATTAAAGCTATTTTGCGTAGAAAACAATGAGAGATACCTTGCAAAAGAAGTATCTCTCATTACATATCGTTCTGATTATATGCTATTTACCTCATACAGGATGAGAGCATGAGACTAATATTTATTTTTTTATTTCTAGTATATGTTCCTAAGTTCAAGTTATCAATGCGATTTACTTATCCTGTTTTCTATAAGCGGAAGGAATCTCTCCTTTTATAGACTTGAAAACCTTACTGAAATAACGCAAAGAGGAGAAGCCGACCACTTCGGAGATTTCAGTAATGTTCATGGTAGTAGTAGTAAGCAACACGATTGACTGCTCAATGCGCTGCTTATTCACATAGTCTACAATCCCCATACCCGTGATGGCCTTCACTTTATTGAATAACAACGAACGGCTGATGCACATATTAGTAGCAAGGAATGCAACATCCAGTTCCGGATTACTCATATTATCCGCAATCAATGTATTCAATTTCAGCAGGAAAGTCTCATCCGCATTGCTAAAGCTCACTTCCTTGTGTGTCAGCAGCTTATCATCTTTATATCTTGCCCGTATCTGTTCGCGCTGCCTCAACTGATTATGAATCAATGCCAGCAAACCGTCTATTTCGAAAGGTTTCGGCAAAAAGGCGTCCGCTCCGGTCTTATAACCGGTATACATATTCTGAGAATTATGATAGGCGGTCAATAAGATAAAAGGAATATGGCTGATATCCAGATTAGTCTTCACTTCCCGGCAAAGTTCAAACCCATTCATCCGGGGCATCATGACATCACTGATGATGATATCCGGCAATCGGTCTTTGATCTGTTCCAATCCCTCTTTCCCATCCTTGGCAACATATACACGGGCAAAATAATTACTCAGCGTTTCTTTCAGATAGTTTCGCAGTTCGAGAGTATCTTCGACCACCATCACTGAATATTTTTTCAGGAAGGTATAATCGATTCTATCCGGTTCATTCACTTCCACGCCTGTAGCTGCTTCCACAGAAGCTGGTTCCAGCTGTCCGCAAGTATCCGTGAATAAGGGTAGTTCAAAATAAAAGATGGCCCCTTTTCCCGCTGCATTCGAAGCGCCCACTCTTCCTTTATGGTGTGTGATGAGACTCTTCGCATAGGATAATCCGATGCCGCTTCCTCCTTTTTCATGTCCCCCCTGATAGAAACTGGAGAAAAGAGAGTCCGTGTCTACCATATTCAGTCCCATCCCTTCATCCCTGACAGAGATCCGAACCCAGTCTTTCTCTTGCGACAAGGTGGTAATCAGTGTAGTAGTGGTGCCCGATTCGCTAAACTTCAACGCATTCATCAGGAAGTTGGAAAGAACGAACTCGCACTTATTCTGATCGAATGGTACCTCTTTTATCTGTTCGTCCAACTCATATTCGAGTCTGATGCCTTTCACATGAAACTCGCTGATGAACTTATCTCCGACAGAGCGCACCCACTCATTCAAAGGATGCGGCAATATATGCAGCATATCTTTTCCTTCTTCCAGCTTCCTTACATCGAGTACCATATCGATGATACTCTTCATCTGGTATGCCTGCTTATAGATCGGAATCAACAATTTTTCCACATCCTGCTTGTCCGACTCCTGATTGATAATACGCTTTAATGGTGCGCAAATCAGTGTAAGAGGAGTGCGAAGTTCATGACTGATATTCGTCAGGAAATTAATCTTTTCTTCATACATCTTATTTTTCAGACGCATAATCTCCCGTTTCTGTTTGGCTTTCTTCTTGCGATAGAAGTAGTAGACAATGCTATAAGCCATTGCTCCCAACAATATATATAATCCCATATAGAACCAGCCGGTCTTCCACCAAGGCGGAGTAACCACAACATGCAGAATGGGTTGTTTCGTACTCCACCCTCCGTCACGGGTATAATAAGAAGCGGTAATCGTATACTCCCCTATCGGCAGATAGTTAATAACCAAAGAGTTTGAATTGGAACTCGCCAATTCCTGATCGAGTCCCTCGATATTGAAACGAAAGAAATTCTTGCGGAATACATCGCCTTCATTCAGCAGTACTTTCAGTTGCAGGGAAGAAAAGTTCCAGGGAACTTGAATTGTTTCAGCCGCTTCCTGCGGCTCTTCGGATAACGAGACAGGCAGACCGTTTAATAATACATCCAGCAGTTCGACCGTATAATCCTCATCTGTATCAAAATGAACGGCAGAGTTTATCACCGTCATGCCTGTGGTACCACCGACAAAAACATCTCCGTTGTCGGCAAGAAGAGTAGCATGAAAGATGTATTCGTTAGGCAGAACTCCATCTACCTCCTCCAAGGTAGCAAAATTATGGGTACGGGAAGAATAAACAAATAAATGACGTCTCGTCCCTATCCAGATCCGATATTGATTATCGGCAACAACAGAAGCTACATCCTGAAACAGACTTGTATTTATCAGCTCACTCTTCCCTGTCCGTGGATCATAACGCACCAAGCCTTCGGCAGAAGCCAGCCAAAAAACACCATCCTGGTCCATAGAGGCATCACTGATAGTGTATTGCCCTTTATAAATCGTCTGGAAAGTCCCTTCCGAAGAATCATACTCACAAATATTCTTCAGATCGGAAAGGTACGTCTTTGCACCTATCGTAGCTATGACCAGCGGAGAATGACGCTCGTACTCTTCTCCCATAGTGGCCACTATATCAAATTTACGGGTGACCATATCATATATAAAAATATGCTGGGCACTGAAAAGAATTTTAGTCTTCGTTATCCGCTGAATATTGACAGAAAAACCATTGATACAGGTCTGATCGTTCATTTCCTTGTCAATCAGCACAAAGGGACGTATCTGCCCCGTTTGCTTATGAAAGATAAAGAGTCCTTTATTAAAGGAGAAGAACAACAGTTCGTCAGGAGTATATTCCACAATGGAAACAACTTTCTCATATTTGGTGGCAGGATAATGTTTGAAGGTACCCGATACCGGATCAAACCGGTTGATACCTCCCCCATCGGTCCCCACCCAGACTATTCCGTCACTATCCTGAAAGAAACTATTAATAGTCTGGTTGCTTAATCCGTACAGATTGCCAAAAGGAACGTTCTGATAAGAACAGGCATACACATTCTTTATACCAATCAACCCTCTTCTGATACTGCCTGCCCACATATTATTGGCCGGGTCCAGATAGAGGCGGTATATAGTATTTGCTGGAAAGGAATGAACATCATCCTGTTTTTGTTGAATATTAGTAAATGAGAAATCATCTAAAGAGATTATATTGATTCCACCACCATCAGTGGCTACCCAAAGCTGATTATCTCTCTCCATGATATCATGAATGACATCATACGTCAAAGGAGAATTTGACGCCGTAAAGTGTTTTATCAGCTGGTCTCCCTGATAGCAATACAGTCCGTTACCATAAACACTTACCCACAGACGCTTGTAGGAGTCCAGATAGATACTGGTATAGTTATTTTCTGTAAACGACTCTATTTTCTTCACTTCATACGTCTTCATATTAAAGGAATATATGCCGTGCCAACGTGAATTGAGCAGGATATTCTCTTCATCATAACGTATCATCTGCCAAAAGGGATTGTAATAAACAGGGTCTTGCGCATAATACAAAGGTTCCAGCTTATTAGTGGCATAGACATATTTGTATATAGCTCCTGATCCTCCCAGTAAGATTCCTCCTTCAACCAATAAATAGGAAGCAACATAGATCGGTTTACCATTATTCGATAAAGTTCTGAAACTATCACTCCCTCTGTCGTAAAGGCAAATGCCGTTCATCGTAGCTACCCATAGATTGCATAAAGAGTCCTCGGCGATAAAAGTGATATTGTTGGAAGGCAGTGTTCTTTCATCTCCCGGCCGATGCAGATATTGCTTCAGATGGTCACGGTCATAACAATTCAAACCGGATTCCGTACCAATCCAAAGATACCCCCGATGATCATTCAGAACACATTGTACTTTCGACTGTGAGAGTCCTTCCTTTATTCCGAGTTGTTTGTAATAATAATAAGGAGACTGGCTCAATATAGGTTGTGCAATACCTACAAAGAAAAACAATAGATATATTTTAAATAGAATCTTTCTCATAAATAGCCACATAATACTGTACAAAGGTGTAAATATAGGAAATTCTATTTAAATAAAACTGTTTTATATTAATTTCCCCTTAATTATAGAACATTTCTTTAATAATGCTTGCGCATACCAAAGAAATGCAGATTTACTCAAAACCTATTTTTTTCCAAAAAAATATTAGTTTCTCCTTATATTATAAGGTAGGGAGAATCTTTTTTTTTACTTTTGCCCCGAAATATCATGGTACAAGCCATTATAAAAGAAAGAATTATGCAAAAAAACCTTGTCATTGTCGAGTCTCCGGCAAAAGCAAAAACGATTGAAAAATTTCTCGGGAAAGATTTCAAAGTCCTTTCTAGTTACGGACATATACGTGATCTGAAGAAGAAAGAATTCAGTATCGACGTAGATAAGAATTTTAAACCCGATTATGAAATTCCGGCAGACAAAAAGGCTTTGGTCAGCACGCTGAAAGCAGAAGCTAAAGAGGCAGAAACCGTATGGCTCGCATCCGATGAGGACCGCGAGGGAGAAGCTATTGCCTGGCATCTGTATGAAGTATTAAAACTAAAACCGGAAAACACAAAACGAATCGTATTTCACGAAATCACCAAAGGTGCCATTTTAAAAGCAATCGAACAACCACGCAATATCGACCTCAACCTCGTAAATGCACAGCAGGCACGACGAATCCTGGATAGAATTGTAGGTTTTGAATTGTCTCCTGTACTTTGGAGAAAAGTTAAACCATCTCTGTCGGCAGGACGCGTACAGTCGGTAGCTGTCCGCCTGATTGTAGAACGTGAACGCGAAATTCATGCGTTCAAATCAGAAGCCGCATACCGGGTTATCGCCATATTCCTGGTTCCCGATACAGACGGCAAGCTGGTAGAAATGAAAGCGGAACTATCACGCCGTATCAAAACGAAAGAAGAAGCAAAAGCATTCCTTGACGCATGTAAGGGAGCGACTTTTACGATTGAAGATATAACTACCCGTCCGGTAAAGAAAACGCCGCCGGCTCCGTTTACAACTTCTACCCTGCAACAGGAAGCGGCACGCAAACTGGGATATACCGTAGCACAAACGATGATGATCGCACAACGTTTGTACGAATCCGGATTTATCACTTATATGCGTACGGACTCCGTCAACCTGTCGGAATATGCAACAGCCAGCAGCAAAGACGCTATCATACAGATGATGGGCGAACGCTATGTACATCCGCGCCACTTCGAAACAAAGACGAAGGGAGCACAGGAAGCGCACGAAGCCATTCGTCCGACTTACATGGAAAATCAATCCATAGAAGGCACAGCACAGGAAAAGAAACTGTATGATCTGATCTGGAAGCGCACCATCGCATCACAAATGGCGGATGCGGAACTGGAAAAGACTACTGCTACCATCTCTATAAGCAAAAACGGTGATGCATTCACTGCCATCGGCGAAGTTATCAAGTTCGATGGTTTCCTACGTGTATACCGTGAGTCTTATGACGATGAGAATGAACAGGAAGATGAGAGCCGTCTGTTGCCTCCTTTAAAGAAAGGCCAGAAACTGGAATATGGACCTATCGTTGCCACTGAACGTTTCACTCAACGTCCGCCACGCTATACGGAAGCAAGTCTTGTACGCAAACTGGAAGAGTTGGGCATCGGTCGTCCGTCCACATACGCTCCTACGATTTCTACTATTCAGCAACGCGAATATGTGGAAAAAGGAAATAAAGACGGTGAAGAACGTACATTTAATGTGCTGACACTGAAAGACAATCAGATTAAAGATGAAAGTCACAATGAAGTGACGGGAGCAGAAAAGTCGAAACTCTTTCCTACAGATACAGGAACTGTGGTGAATGACTTCCTTACCGAATACTTCCCGGATATTCTGGATTACAACTTTACCGCCAGCGTAGAAAAGGAATTTGACGAAATAGCGGAAGGAGAAGTAAAATGGACTTCGATCATGAAGACTTTCTATGATCAGTTCCATCCGGCAGTAGAAAAGACATTATCTATAAAGACAGAACATAAAGTCGGCGAACGTATGCTGGGAGAAGAACCGGAAACAGGCAAGCCTGTATCTGTGAAAATCGGTCGTTTCGGCCCTGTAGTACAGATCGGTGCCGCAGATGATGAAGAGAAACCTCGTTTTGCCCAGATGAAGAAAGGGCAGTCCATGGAGACCATTACCCTAGAGGAAGCGCTGGAACTGTTCAAGCTACCGCGTACTTTAGGTGAGTATGAAGGAAAGACTGTCACTGTAGGTATAGGTCGCTTTGGTCCTTACATCCAGCATAACAAGGTATATGTATCACTGCCGAAAACACTTGATCCGATGAAAGTTACTCTGGAAGAAGCAGAGCAGCTGATTCTGGAAAAACGGACGAAAGAAGCAGAACGCCATATCAAAAAATTTGATGAAGAACCGGAACTGGAGATTCTGAATGGTCGGTACGGACCTTACATTGCATACAAAGGTAATAATTACAAGATCCCTAAAGACATTGTTCCTCAAGATCTGAGTTTGAAGAGTTGCTTGGATCTAATCAAAATACAAGATGAGAAAGGTCCTGGCACTTCTGCCAAAGGTAAACGAACCGCAAAAAAGAAATAATATTTGCATCCAATGAGACATCAAAGTCCGGTAACCTATATCAACTGGTTACCGGACTTTTGTTGTATTTACCATGCTATATATTTCTTTTTAAACGATTTATTTCCAAACTCTTTGTTTTGATATATTAAATGCATACATTTGCGGGTCACAATCAAATTATCAGAACACAGTTATGCAAACAAACAATTTCAAATCTCTCTCAATGGGGGTACTATGCGCACTCTCGTTAGTCGGTTGTATGGAAAAGGACTTATATCAGGCTCCAGAAGAAAAAACTGCAGATGAATATTTTGGCTTTACAACATCCTCCAGTTGCACAGTTGATGTAAACTATGGTTTAAATTATCAAGTTGTATTTGAGTTATATGCCGAAAATCCACTTGAGGAAGATGAGGATGGAAACATTATAAAGACAAAAGAAGAGCCTGTCTATCGCGGGGCTACGGATAAAAAAGGAATTTTTAATGATTTCATATCCATTCCATCTTATCTTACAGAACTTTACCTTTATTCAGACTATCTGGGAACTGTCAGCCCGATTCAACTACAAATTACAAACGGAAAAGTATCTTTTGATCAGAAAGCTTTTATACAAAGTAAGAGAAATGCGAAGGGTACGAGTAGAGGGGTTACCAATAGCGGCTACAAATATCCGGAAGGTTTTCAGATTTTAGGTGAATGGAATGAGATAGGATGTCCTACTTATCTTTCTTCTACTCCGACGGAAATAGATGGGCAGCTCATGTATAATATCCGCGAAGTTTTTATTAAACCGGGTGGAAGTGCAGCGATGGAAGATTATTATCCTGAATATATAGATGATAATGTAAATATAGAGATCAATATTAAGAAGCCTACGGAAATCGGACTGGTTATGCTCAGCAGTACAGGTACCAAGCAAAATACAGTCGGTTATTTCACCTACCCTACCGATCAAAAGCCGACTGATATAAGTCAAGTTACACCGATCATTGCCTATCCGCGCATATCGACTGCCGTGTGTAATTCCAGCAGTACAGCAGGTAGTATGTATACCGGCGACAGAGTAGAACTGAAATATTGGGATGGCACAAAGTTCGTGAACGAGTTCCCTGCGGGAGTAAGCATAGCATGGTTCCTTATTGAGTCCTCCTACAACCAAAGCACAAAGGAGGTTCTGAACAATAAACGTACCTTCTATTCGATTCGTGATCTGAATAAGAGCAAAGAACACCGTACCATTGCCCTAAAGAACAAATCAGGAGAAGTCGTTGCATTTGGTATGGAGGATGCAACCAACTTTGAACCGACAGGAGATAATACCAGAAAAGGAAACTTTGGCGATGCCGTATTCTATCTTGATTTCTCAGATGGATCAGCCATTGAGACTGGTGGTGTAGAAGAACTCCCTGACAAATCCATTAACGACAAAGAGATTTATAACTCCTTTAAAGGCGTATTATCATTTGAAGATTTTTGGCCATCCAAAGGAGATTATGACATGAATGATATGGTTGTCGAATATAAGCGTGAGATTTATAAGAGCGTTCTCACAAGTAAAGTCGTAAAAGTTATAGATACATTTGTGCCTAAACATGATGGTGCAAACTGGCAGAATGGTTTTGGTTACCAGCTCACAGGTATAGCAAATAGTGATATAAAGAAAATAACCGTAGAATCCGACGGAATCGTCTCACAATTCATGGAGGGGCAAGACCGGGAGCCTGGTCAAAATTATCCCACTATTATCCTTTTTGACAATCAAAAAGCAGCTATAAACAAAACATTTACAGTAACGATAGATGTCGCTCAAGAAAGATTTACAGAAAAGGCATTCACTCCTTTCTTTAATAACGAATATTGGGAACAAACATACAGCAAATTTAATATGAACCCCTTTATCATCATTTCTGCCAATACAGGACGTGATAAAGAAGCACATATTGTGAAATTCCCTCCAACAAGTAAAATGAATTTCTCTTATTTCGGCACAGGTAGTGATGTATCCAGGCCTGATGAGGGATTATATTATGTAAATAATGAGAATATGCCAACGGGACTGCAGATTAGCGGTATCAGTGTAGGAACTAAACGTGGTACCGATTTCCTTGTACCAGTAGAAACGACAAGCATTTTGGAAGCGTATCCTAAATTTGGTGACTGGGCATCCAGCTTCGGCGCTTCCAATCCATATTGGTGGAAAGACCCTGATAATTCGAAAGTAATTACCCAATAATAAAAAAGACTGTCTGAAAAGTATGTAATCCCTATCATTAACTTTACCCAAAGTCTTTCTTAAAGATAGTGTACAATTCCTTTTCGGACAGTCTTTTTCTATTCAACAACATCCAGTCCCGTTCCGGAACACATAACTATATTTTGTTCAGGGCAGGTATTACATTCTGGAAGGTACCTCAATGCCCAACAAGCCCATTCCTAAACGAACCACTTTTGCCACATTGGCAGACAGAGCAATACGAAATACTTTTACCGCCTCATTCTCTTCACGCAGAATGCTAAAATCATGGTAGAACTGATTATATTCTTTCACCAGATCATAGGTATAATTCGCGATAATAGACGGACTGTAGTCTTCTCCGGCCTGTTTTACAACTGCCGCAAAGTCAGCAACCAACTGAATCAATCCTTCTTCCTTCTCGCTCAGTTCGATACCAGCAGGAATCTGTTCAGGTATCACAATTCCAGACTCAGCCGCTTTACGAAGCACAGACTGAATACGGGCATACGTATATTGAATGAACGGTCCTGTATTACCATTGAAGTCGATAGACTCTTTCGGATTGAAAGTCATATTCTTACGGGCATCTACTTTGAGAATAAAGTACTTCAAAGCACCCAGACCGACAATACGGGCAATATCATCTGCTTCTTCCTGCGTCAGACCATCCAGTTTTCCGAGTTCCTGCGAAGTTTCTTTTGCAGTCGATACCATCTCTTCCATCAGGTCATCGGCATCAACGACTGTTCCTTCACGAGATTTCATCTTACCTTCCGGCAATTCTACCATACCATAAGAGAAATGTACAAGGCCTTTACCCCATTCAAAACCGAGTTTATCCAACAGAATAGAAAGTACCTGGAAGTGATAATTCTGTTCGTTACCAACGACATAAATCATTTTATCAATCGGATAATCAGCGAAACGAAGTTTGGCCGTGCCAATATCCTGCGTCATATAAACAGAGGTTCCATCGCCACGAAGAAGCAGCTTATGATCCAGCCCCTCGGCAGTCAGGTCAGCCCAGACAGAGCCGTCTTCTTTTTTGAAGAAAAAGCCTTTTTCCAGCCCCTCCATTACTTTCTCTTTTCCTTCGAGATAAGTATTGGATTCATAATATATCTTATCGAAGCCGACCCCCATCTTCCGGTAAGTCTCATCAAATCCGGCATACACCCAGTTGTTCATCATCTCCCACAGGGCACGTACTTCCGGATCGCCGGCTTCCCATTTCACCAGCATTTCGCGGGCTTCCTGCATCAACGGAGAAGCAGCTTCCGCTTCCTCTTTCGTCATGCCTTTTTCCATCAGTTCGGCAAGTTCCGCTTTATAATGCTTGTCGAAAGACACATAGTAGTCGCCTACCAGATGATCACCTTTCTTGCCGGTGCTTTCAGGAGTTTCGCCGTTTCCGTATTTCTTCCATGCCAGCATGGATTTGCAGATATGGATACCACGGTCGTTTACTATATTCGTCTTTACTACTCTGTTTCCGTTTGCAGCCACAATGTTAGCCAGCGCATTTCCCAAAAGATTGTTGCGCACATGCCCCAAGTGAAGCGGCTTGTTGGTATTCGGTGAAGAATACTCAATCATCACCAACGGAGAAGTTTCGGTAGCTTTCACCAGGCCGTACTCTTCATCCGACTGAATCTCATTCAGCAACTCAATCCAGGTAGCCGATGCAATAGTCAGATTCAAAAAGCCTTTTATTACATTGAAAGCAGCTACAGCCGGTTCGTTCGCCTTCAGATATTCGCCAATTTCCTGCGCTGTCTGTTCCGGTCCTTTTCTTGACATTTTCAGAAAAGGGAACACGACCAGTGTCAAATGTCCTTCAAATTCTTTCTTCGTTTTTTGCAACTGCACCATCTTCTCAGGGACTTCCTGACCGTAAAGTGCTTTTAGTCCGTTGATGACGGACGCTACAAGTTTATCTTCTATCTTCATAATCAAGTTGTTTCTTGCGC
>OGCQ01002957.1_pt1 | contig 16234 bp, 14 predicted proteins | sample 1570161 | NCBI WGS metagenome assembly OGCQ01 (sample SAMEA4384402, study PRJEB24528) | human gut metagenome
GGGCAGCCAGCAGGGCGTTGAAGTCGTAGTTGATGGCGATGTTGGCATCGCTCATCACAACGTACTTCTCCTTCTGGTTCTCCAGGTAGCTCAGGATGGAGCCCAGAGCCTCCACACGGCCGGAATAGATGCGCACGCCCTTTTCTGCAAAGGGAGGCACGATGTTCAGGCCGCCGTGACGGCGGGCCATATCCCACTCGCGGCCGGTGCCCAGATGATCCATCAGGGAGTGGTAGTTCTTACGCACCACGATGGAAACGTTGGAAATGCCGCAGTTGGCCATGCTGGACAGCACAAAGTCTACCATGCGGTAACGGCCCGCAAAGGGGATCGAGGCCATTGCGCGCTCGGTCACCAGCTCGGGAACGGTATTGTCATAGCTGTTGGGGAAAATGATACCCAACGCATTGGTGTTCTGTCTCAGCATACTTCCACACCCTCCTTGACGGATTCAAACACTTTTGCGCCCTCCTTGACGGTAGCGCCTGCGCCGATGGTCAGACCGGTGCCAACGTGGGCAATAGCGCCCTCGCCGCCGACCTTTGCACCTGCGCCCACAACAACGTCCTCAGCAAGGATGCAGCGCTTGACCACGGCACCTGCCTTGACCACGACACCGTCCATCAGCACGGCGTCCTCAACGGTAGCGCCCTCTTCCACAACAACGCCTGCGCTCAGGACAGAGTGTTTGACGTTGCCGTAGATCTTGCAGCCCTCGGTGATGAGGGAGTCCTGCACAACGGCGCGCTCGCCGATCTTCTGGGCGGGCAGCACGGGGTTGCGGCTGTAGATCTTCCAAGTCTTATCAAAGATATCAATGCCGGAGTTTTCGGGGTCCAGCACTTCCATGTTGGCTTCCCACAGGCTGTCGATGGTACCCACATCGCGCCAGTAACCGGCAAAGCGGTAGGCGTACATCTTGCGGCCGTCACGCAGCAGGGCGGGGATGATGTTCATGCCGAAGTCGTTCTTGGAGTTGGGGTCAGCCTCGTCCTCGATCAGATACTTCTTGAGCACATCCCAGTTGAAGATGTAGATGCCCATAGATGCCAGATTGGACTTGGGCACCGGGGGCTTCTCCTGGAACTCGGTGATGCGGTCGGTCTCGTCCGCCACCATCAGACCGAAGCGGGAAGCTTCCTTCCAGTCCACTTCCATAACGGCCACAGAGAACTCTGCGCCCTTTTCCTTGTGGAAGCGCAGGAAGTCGGCGTAGTCCTGTTTGCAGATCTGGTCACCGGACAGGATGATGACGTACTCGGGATCATAGCTGTCGATGAAGCCGATGTTCTGGTAGATGGCGTTTGCGGTGCCCTTGTACCAGTCGGTGCCGTTTGCCTGCTCGTAAGGGGGCAGGGTGTGCACACCGCCGTGCAGACGGTCCAGATCCCAAGGCTGACCGTTACCGATGTACTCGTTCAGCTTCTGGGGCTGGTACTGCGTTGCGATACCAACGGTGTCGATATCGGAGTTGACGCAGTTGGACAGCGGGAAGTCCACGATGCGGTACTTACCGCCGAAGGACACCGCAGGTTTTGCCGTCTTTTGTGTCAGCGCGTATAAGCGCGAGCCACGTCCACCGGCAAGGATCATTGCCACGATTTCTTTTGCCATAGCTTTATTCTCCCCTTTAGCATTTCCGTTTTGGAAATGATAGTCAACAAATCAGAATGTTCGTGCGTGCATCCGTGTGGGCATCCTTACTCCTTGGGTGCTTTTGCTTTGCGGGTGCGCTTTGCGGGTTTGGTTTCTGCTTCGGTCTCAGGTTTTGCTTTTGCCGCGGTCTTTGCCTTGGCGGCGGTTTTCTTTACCGGCTTTTCCGCTGCGGCCTTGGACTTGGCAGCGGCCTTTTTGGCTTTTTCCGGCTTTTCATCCGCCGGTTCGGCGGCCTTGGCCTTGGTGGTGCGGGTCTTTTTTACCGGCTTGTCGGCGTCCGGCTCGGCTTTGGCCTTGCGGGTCGTCTTTTTTACTGCCTTTTCCACGGCGCCCTTGACGGTGGATTTTTTGGCGGTCTTTTTTGCCGGTTTGCCCGTGCTGTCCTCTGCTGCCTTGCGGGTGCGCTTTGTGGGCACCTCAAAGTACAGGGTGCTCATGGGCGGCAGGGTAACGGTGATGCTCTGCTCAAAGCCGTGCTGCGGCTTTTTGTGGGTACGCACCGGCTTGTTGTGCACGGTGCCGGAGCCGCCGAAAGCGGCATCGTCACTGTTCAGGATCTCTTTATAGGTGCCGGACACCGGTGCACCGAGGGTGTAGCCCTCGCGCAGGACGGGGTTGAAGTTGCAGATGACAAGGATCTGCTTACCGGCGGCATCCTTGCGCAGGAAAGCGATGACGCTCTGCTGCGAGTCGTCCGGTACGATCCACTGGAAGCCCTCCCAGCTGTAATCGATCTGCCAGAGGGCGGGGTGCTCTTTATAGAAGGCGTTCAGGGTGCGGACGTAGTTCTGCAGCTCGGCGTGCTTGTCGTAATCCAGCAGCATCCAGTCCAGCTGCTTTGTCTCGTTCCACTCGGCAAACTGACCGAACTCCTGTCCCATGAACAGCAGCTTCTTGCCGGGGTGTGCCATCATATAGCCGAAGAAGGTGCGCAGGTTGGCAAACTTGTCGTCATACTCGCCGGGCATCTTGTTCAGCAGGCTGCCCTTGCCGTGCACGACCTCATCGTGGCTGATGGGCAGCACAAAGTTCTCGCTGAAAGCGTAGAAGAAGCTGAAAGTCACCTTGTTGTGGTTGCCGGAGCGGAACAGCGGGTCGGTCTTCATGTAGCTGAGCATATCGTTCATCCAGCCCATGTTCCACTTGAAGTTGAAGCCTAAACCGCCGTCCGAAGCGGGCTTTGTGACCATAGGCCACGCGGTGGACTCCTCGGCGATCATGTACTTGTGGGGGTGACGGCCCAGCACGGTGTTGTTCAGCTTGCGCAGGAAAGCGATCGCTTCAAGGTTCTCCTTGCCGCCGTCCTTATTGGGCTCCCATTCGCCCTGCTTGCGGTTGTAGTCCAGATACAGCATGGAGGCCACAGCGTCTACCCGCAGACCATCGATGTGGTACTGCTCCAGCCAGTATAGTGCGCTGGAAATGAGGAAGCTCTGCACCTCGCTGCGGCCAAAGTCGAACACCATGGTGCCCCACTCTTTGTGCTCGCCGCGCTTGGGGTTGGGGTCCTCGTAGCAGGCCTCGCCGTCAAAATTGTACAGGCCGAACTGGTCTTTGGGGAAGTGGGCTGGCACCCAGTCCATGATGACGCCAATGCCTGCGGCGTGCATCTTATCCACGAAGGCCATAAAGTCCTTGGGGGTGCCGTAGCGGCTGGTGGGTGCAAAATAGCCGGTGACCTGATAGCCCCAGCTGCCGTCAAACGGATATTCCATCACCGGCAGCAGCTCTACATGGGTATAGCCCATATCCTTGATGTACGGGATCAGCTCGTCCGCCAGCTCGGAATAGTTGTAGGGCTTGCCGCCCTCCTTCAGCTTCCAGCTTCCGGCGTGCATCTCGTAGATATTCATCGGGCCGTTGATCACGTCCGCCTTTTTCTGCGCGGTCTGCCATGCGGCGTCGTGCCATGCAAAGCCGGACAGATCGTAGACCTTGCTGCCGTTGGACGGCCGGGTCTCGGCGTGGAAGGCGTAAGGATCGGCCTTGTAGACAAGGTCGCCTGCGCGGGTGGTCACGCAATATTTATAAACATCGTATTCCTTCATGCCGGGAATGAACAATTCCCACACGGAATCGCCATCAACCTTGCGCATGGGATGGCTGCCGGGCTTCCAGCTGTTGAAGTCGCCTACCACACTGATGGCTGCGGCGTGCGGTGCCCATACACGGAACACGACGCCGGACTCCCCGACCCGCGTTTCCAGATGTGCGCCGAAGTAGCGATAAGCCTCGCAGTTATTGCCCTGCTTGAACAGGTACACCGGCAGATCCGATGTATTGCTCTGAATCTTTTCTTCGGTCGGTTTCATAGACTGCTCCTCCCCGTGCGGAAGCCGAAAGCGGCTTCCACAGCTTTGTACTCTTTTATATTAAAAGGTTTTGACCAGATTTGCAAGACTTTTTGTCCAAAATTCAAATACAATTACCACAAATTTTCTGGACTTCTCTGTATGTTGTGGGCATACCATCCAAAATTTGCAGCTCGACATCGTGTAAACTGCTCATTTGCCAAACGGTTCCGGCGAAAGCGTTGCGAAAAAGAGGAAAGGGTTTCGGCCAGAGCTTTTTTGTGAATAAAGAAGGTGCTCATAATGGCAATGCGAACTCCCCCAGTCATCGCTGCGCGATGCCAGCCCCCTCTGGGATGGGGCCTCTGGCGTAACCGGTGACTTTTCCGCTGAAGGGCAAACTGCCCCGCACTGCCAAAGGCTCCCTCTCCGAGGGAGCTGTCAAAACCGGCAGGTTTTGACTGAGGGAGTTTAAACTCCTGTGAAAATAAAAAATCGGAGCACCCGCGAGTGCTCCGATTTTTAGTGGTTATTCTGTTTTGTTTACGGCTCAGCCCACAACGTAGACGTTGACCTGAATGGCGCCGTTGATGACGCTTTCGGCGTAGGTCTCGTAGAACAGGTCTACAAGGATCTGCCCCTTCTGGACGGCGATGCCGGTGTCGGTGGCTACGGCGTAGCCGTAGACGAACTTGCCGTCGGTGGAGGTGATGTAGAGCTTGGTGCCGTAGGGGATCACATCCGGGTCCACAGCCACGGTGCCATAGCCCAGACCCAGACCGGAAGAACCCTTGCCGGTGCGGGAATAGTAGCCGGTGGCCTTGCCGGTAAGCACCTTGCTATAAGAGGTGGGGGCGTTGGTGGTGCCGTCCGCACCAGTCAGGGGGGACACCGGCGCGCCTGCGCCGTAGGTCTTGATGACGTGGTCGGTGGGCTCCACCGTGGTGGTGGTATCCACAACGGTGCTGTTCTCCAGCTCGCCGTCCACATAGCGGTCACGGGTGGTCACGGTCTGCTGACCGGCTGCACCGTGCTGCAGGGTGGTGGTGCGGCCGGTGTTGCGGAAGTACAGGCTGGTGTAGACATACTGGGTGTCGTAGGGGATGGCCTGGGTCTCCACACGCTCAGCGTAGTCCACGCGATGAACCACGATCTTGCTGCCGGCGGTCACAACATGATCCAGCGCCGGCTCGGTGTAGTCGTCCCCTTCAAGGGTGATACCGGCGCGCTCCAGTGCATCGGCTACGGTGCCGAACACCAGTTTGACCGGGTACTCCTGCCCGTCGGCAGTGATGCTGACGGAGAATGCACGCTCGATGTTCAGGGAGGCAAGATTGCCGCTGAACGCGGTGTAGTAGACCTCATCGCCCTCTTCAGAGCGGATGCCGGAAAGGTGCATGACCTGTGCGGGGGAAGCATCGGCATCGGTCAGAAGGACCTGCCGTGCACCATTGGAGTCGGTGACGTAGGTCAGCCGCAGATTTGCAGCGGTGACGCCAAGGGTAGCCACAAGACATACCACCATGACACAAAATGCCAGCACACGGGGAGATACTGCCTGCTTTGCGGCAGTAACTGCTTTCTTCAATTTAACGGAAGCGATACGAGACAACTCCTCTCTTTGTCGTATTTTGCGCGGCTGCGGGCAGTGCATCAGCACCCCCGGCCGCCCGGACTGCGGCGGCTGGGGATATAAGTGCCGCACAGTCAAATACGATGCTCTCTTTGGGTAAAAAGCGGAGCATCGTATTACAGGTTGGAATCCGCTTCGGGCAGACCACAAAACTGCCCAGACACGGGCCGCATCTGCCCGTGCCGTGCCGTACGCAGGACGGCTTTTTACTTCATCCAGATAGAATTTAAACGCTGCAACGTTCGTTGCACAAACGTTATTTTACCAGACCGTAAAGCATCTGTCAAATTTGCGTCATGTGCTTTGTTAGATTTGTAACATTATTTTTTGTGCAATTTCCACAGTGTTTTCTTTGATATTTTGGTTTTTAGGTAGTTTCCATCTGATTTTTTCCTTTTTTCTGCGGGTGATTCGTTCATGAATTTTTAACATTTGCATCGGCTTTTTTCTCTGCGAATAAGGCCGCAGCGGCGGCCGCTGCGCCCAAAACAAGCTGCCCCACATCGCGGGTTTTGCATAGAAAACCTGCAAGGGAATTACCCGCTTCCGGCAGGGGAAAACGGCCGGTATTTGCGGTGCAAAAACCCCGTTTAGCAAAATGCCGAAGAACAGAAAATTTCACATTTTCTGTACACTCTGGATAGTTTTGCACCTCCAGCGGTACAATCGGGACAGCAAACAGAAAAGGAGGTTTTGCATGGAGATCGAGATCCTTAAGCAGCAGTGCGGCGGCACCGAATTTGTGCCCCAGCCGCACCGGCTGCACCTTGGCGCACAGAACGCCGAGGGGGTGGACCGGCTGCAGTTCATCCTGCCCGCAGCGTGGGCGGGGTGCACCATGGCGCTATATCTGCGCCGCAGCGATGGGGTGCAGCTGGCGGCTATTCCGCTGGACACCGACGGCAGCGTGACGGTGGACCGCCGCCTGACCGGCAGCGTGCGGGGACAGTGGATGCTGGCCGCCATGGGCAGCGGCGGCTACACCGCCTACACCCGCCCCGGCAGCTACGATGTGTACGCCACCCTGCCTACGGACGGCGGCAGCGAGGAGCTGCCGCCCTCGGTGTACGAGCAGTTCGTGGCCCGCGTGCTGGAAAGCGCCCGCGCCGCAGCGGAGAGCGCCCGCCGCGCCGAAAACGGCGCAGCAGACACCGCCGTACAGGTGGCGCTGGCGCAAAAGGCGGCGGACAAAATTCTGGCCGACCGCACCGATGCCGATGCCTGCGCAAAGCGGGCGGAGGACGCCGCGCTGCGTGCCGAGAGCTACGCGCCCAAGGACGGCACCGTGCTGAGCGTGAACAGCAAGGGCGGCGCGGTGCAACTGGACGCACAGGATGTGGCAGCGGTGCCGCTCCCGGCGCGGCCTTTGCCCGGCGAGGTGGTGCGCATCCTCAGTGTGGATACCGCCACCGGCGCGGTACAGACCGACACCACCCCGCTGCCGGACCTGCGCCCCTATGTGCGCAGCGAGACCGTGCCCACGGCGGCAACGCCCGGCGCAGTACGGGCAGACGGGCAGTACGGTGTTGCGGTGCGGGCAGACGCCACCTTGACTACCGTGCCTGCCACGGCGGCACAGCTGGACCGCATGACCGAGGCCTACGCGCCCCTGACCCCGGCGCTGCTGCCCTACGGCGTAAAAAAAGCGCTGACCAGTGCCGCCGGGGCAGCAAGCTGGTCGGCGCAGGAAAAGGCGGCAGTGCTGCTGCAGCTGGGTGCGGATGACCGGTTTTATTCCAAGGCGGAGGCAGACCGGAAATTCAGCACGGGCTACACACTGCCGTGTGCCACCGCAGCCGTGCTGGGCGGCGTAAAGCCCGGGCGGGGGTTAACCGTGAGCGCGGACGGCACGCTGGAAGTGACGGCGGAAAACCTTGACACGGTGCTGGGTTTTAGTCTGGCCGAAAAACTGAAACGACTGGAAAGGATGATGGACATGGACGGAAAGCTGGTATACACCGGTGCGGGCACTGCGGGCAAGGCCGCAACGAGCCTGACTGTGCCGGAGACGGTGGATTACATTGTGGTGCGGATGGTGGCACCCACGGCAGAAAACAGCACGAACCCGGTCGCCGCTGCTGCGGAGTACGGCAGCACCCGCATCGTGCGGGGCGGCACGGCGGTGGCCATGGTGGGCGGCACAGGCTATGACTACAGCAACGGTGTCAAGTGCAGCGGTGCAGCGCCTGTGCGGATGAGCTTTGCAGCCAGCGGCGTGCTGAGTATCGGCGTTGTGAGAACGGACTCGAGCCTCAGCTTTGAGTACCCCTTTAACGTAGAGGGTTACCAGTATGTGTAAGGGTGGGGTGCAGCATGAATGAGATGACCATCCGGCTGGAGCGCAACGGCGCGGCAGCAGTGCCCGGCGGGCAGCTGCTGCTGGGCTACGCGGGCAACCGGGGCAACTACCGACTGCGCATTGAGCAGCGGGGCGAGTGGAAGGGGCTGACGGTATGCGCCCACTGGCACACCCCCGGCGCAAGTGCGGCCACGCTGGTGGAAAACGGTGTGCTGACCGTTCCGGCGGCGGTAACGGCAGTGCCCGGAGTGGGCTGCATCACCTTTGAGGGTACGGACGGCAGCCGCACTGTGACAAGCGCCGATGTGCGGTGCAAGGTATGCGCCAACAGCGGCACGGCAGAGGGCACGATGCCTGCACCGGACACCCCGGCGTGGGAGGCGCTGGTAGGGCTGCTGGGAACCGGCGGCATTACCACCGCGGAAAAGCGGGAACTGCTGGCAATCCTGCGGCTTCTGGCGGCGGGCAATGATGCAGCCATGGCCGCCTATGACCGCTTGGCGGCGCTGTGGGGCACCACGCAGCCGGAAAAGCCGGAAAACAAGACAACTGCCCGGCTGAGCCTTGCAGTGCTGGGCAGAATGATCCTTGGAAGGAGTTAATATGAGCTACGTAAAACAGAATTTTGTGGACGGGCAGACTCTGACGGCTGCCCACCTGAACCACATGGAAGCGGGCATTGCGGCAGCCGCAGGGGTAAAGGGCGATAAGGGCGACCCGGGCGAGGGAGTGAGTGAAACTGCGAAAGAGCTGCTGCTGAACCTGTTTGAGAATGCAGCCTACAAAACCAGCGATGCACAAGATACCCTGAATGCCTTGCGTGTAGAGTGGGGCAGAAGTGCACAGGATATTCCGGTGCAGAGCGTGAGCCTGAGCAGCAGCGCCCTGACCCTGAACGAGGGCGAAAGCAAGACCCTGACGGCTACCGTGCTGCCCGCAAACGCCACCAGCCATGTAGTGGTGTGGCGCGTTGCACCTGCCGGGTTTGTCACGGTGGCAAACGGCGTGGTGACGGGCATCAAAGCGGGCAGCTGCACCGTGACTGCCACCGCAGGCGGCAAGAGTGCAAGCTGTACGGTGACGGTGGCAGAGGTGGAGACGGCGCAGCTGCTCTACGACCTGCCCGGTGAAACGGCACTGACAAAGGGCATTGATACCGGCGTAAAGATGCTGGAGCACGCGGGCACTGAGACACCGCAGTACACCATTTTGCTGGATGCAAAGGCCAGCGACCGCTTTAACGACAAAGCATGGATCGTGTTTGTGCACTGCATGACCGAGACCGGCGATAACTTCAATCTGCCAGGTATCAACATCAATCTGAACCCCAACAACGGCACCACCAGTATTGCTTATTACGACTATTGCGACGTGACGCTATCGGACAGTGTTGCGCACCTCAAGACCCGCACACGGTACGTGATCCAGCTGGACGGCCAGAAGTATCGCGGCGGCAGCACCCACTGCACGCTGAGTGGCTGGAAGGTAACCAAACATACCCTTACGGACGTACCGGAGAGCCTGCTGATCGGTGGTGCTCCGGGCACGAATGGCGGCGAGATGACCCGCTGCTGGGACGGCACACTGTACCAGTGTAAGGTGTACAAAGGACTGCTGAGCGATACGAAGATCAACAAGTTCATTCAGGAGGGCACGGTATGATCTATGATGTACATGGTGATCCCCTCGGTACAGCAAGCGGCAACGTGCTGTACGGGAAGAAATATGTGGCCTGCGGAGACAGCTTTACCGCAGGCGACGCGACCGGTTACACGGATGCTGCCGGCAACACCGGCACGAACTCGGATTTTTACGACCAGAAGCTGAAAGCATGGAAAACATACCCGTGGTGGATCGCAAAGCGCAACGACATGACGCTGGTGAACGAGGCTGTGAGCGGCTCTGTGTTCACCAATATCACCGGGCGGCTTTCGCCGTTCTCGGTGGAGCGGTACAAGGCCGTACCGAAGGATGCAGACTACATCACCCTGATGTTCGGCCTGAACGAGTGTGAGCCGGACACGACACAGGGCTTTGACCCGACCGCCATTGTCGGCACTAAAACAGATACCACCAACGCAACGGTGTGGGGCGCGTACAATATCGTTTTTGAGTATCTGATGAAGAACATCCCCTACGCGAAGCTGGGCGTGATCCTTGCGGACGGATGGATGAGTGCGGCCTACCGGACAACGGTAAAGGAGATCTGTGCCTACTGGGGTGTACCGGTACTGGATCTGAACGACGCGCAGCACCCGCTGCTGCTGACCGCACACAGCGCAGGACGCGCGGACGCCAGCCCTACGGCAAAGCAGCTGCGCAACGATGCCTTTCAACTTGCCCTCGACAACGGCCATCCGGGTCTGCAGGCGCATGAATACCGCAGCACCATCATTGAGAACTGGATGCGGGGACTGTGATGCGGAAAGGAGGCAGAGAGATGATCCGAAAGTACAGCCTTGCCAAGGACGGGGCAAAGCTGCTTGCACCGGACTTTAAGGTGCGGGAGCTGCGCTGCCGGGATGGCAGCGACACCGTTATGGTGGACGATGCGCTGATGCTGCTGCTCCAGTGCATCCGGGAGTACTTTGGCAAGGCGGTGACCATTACCAGCGGCTACCGGACGGCAGCGCACAACGCGGCCGTGGGCGGTGCCAAGAGCAGCCAGCACCTGCTGGGTCGGGCGGCAGACATCCGGGTGCAGGGCGTAAGCGTGGAGGATGTAGCCGCCTACGCCGAAAGCCTGATGCCGGACTGGGGCGGCGTGGGACGCTACCCGGTGAAGGCGGGCAGAGCCACCGGCTGGGTGCACGTGGATACCAGGGCAGACAAAGCCCGGTGGAGGGGGTGAACGTGATGACAAGCATCATCTCAGCCATCATCGCAGGTGCGGTGACCCTGATCGGCGTGCTGATCGCCAACGGAAAAAGCCAAGCGGTGACCGACACAAAGCTGGAGGAACTGACCCGGGAGGTGCGGGAGCATAACAACTTTGCCCGCCGCGTACCCATTTTAGAAGAACAGATGAAGGTGGCCAACCACCGCATCGCAGATTTAGAGAAAGAGAGGAACTGAACCTATGAACGAGACCCATTGCAAAATTTCTGCCGCTACGCTGGCGCGCACGGCTGCGCTGGCACTGGCACTGACCAATCAGGTGCTGAGCGCCTGCGGCAAGCCTATGCTGCCCATCGAGAGTGCCACCGTGGAACAGTTGGTGACCACCGGCCTGACCGTGACCGCCGCCCTTGTGAACTGGTGGAAGAATAACTCCTTCACCCCAGAGGCCATCAAGGCCGATGGCTATCTGGAACAGCTGCGGGAGAAAAAGTAAAGGCTGCCGGACAGACGGGACGATATTTTTGTGAATAGAGCAATGCCGGAGCGTCTGCGGACGCTCCGGCATTGCATTTTCACAGGGAGGATATTGAAGCCGTTTCCAACAAAAAACTCCCCCGGCAGTTGCCGGAGGAGCATTCATTTTTCTATTCTAAACACGGATGCGCCGCCCTGACATGGTGCGCAGCCGGTCTTACTTCAGGAACTTTGCCACGGCGCGGGCGACGATGCCGCCCAGAATGCCGGACACCAGAAATTCGGCTACGCCCTGCACGCCAACCAGCAGCACAACGAACATGAAGGGATTGGCAGCGCCCTTGACGGACACCAGATTCTGCACATAGTCACAGCCGTAGAAAGCCAGCACGATGTAGCCCATGAAGAACAGGGTGTTCAGGGCGGGTGCGGTCATGGCGCTGAGGATGTAGCTCCAGGTGCGGGACTTATCCAGCTTCTGCAGGCCCTTGAAGATCAGGCCGCAGCACAGACCCATGAGCATACGCATACCCACGCACAGGATAAAGGTGTTCAGCGGGCTGACCTGAAACAGTGCACCGGTCATGGCAGATGCGCCGGTGACGGCATCGTAGAAGCTCACAGCGCCGAACACGCCGCCCAGCAGGGCACCCACGGCGGGGCCCATGGTGATGGCGCCCACGGCGATAGGCAGGGTGAGGAAGCTCATGTACAGCGGGCCCATGGGCACACTGCCCAGACCGACAAGCTTCATCACCAGTTCAATGGCCACCAGCAGGGCCACACGAGTCAGAGTCTTCGTATTGGTATTCTTCATAATTCAGTTTTCCTCCTGCTGCCGTTCCGCCCTTTTTGTCGGATACGGCGCAAACCTGCCCGCTCTTTGCGGGTTTTAGGTGAATATTCAAATCTCTTGGAAGCGCGTGGTTGTCAGGGCGTGTTCCAGAGAAAAATGCGTTAAAATCTGTCACTGGGGAAGCGTACCCCGGCGCTGCGGCGCGCCACCGTGAGTACCCGGCTCACCGCGATGCTGGTATCCAGCATGCGGGCGCACAGCTCCTGGTCTCCGGCGGTCATGGCGCGGTAAAAGGCCTCGAACTCTGCTGCCTGCCGGGGACGGTCCTCGTTCAGGTTGTAGTGCTCCTCCTTGCCCTCGTTGGGGTGGAAGGTCACGCCGCCGCAGTAGTTCGGGGTGGATTTTTGCAGAATGTAGCCCTTTGTGCCCTGAATGATGCAGCGGGCAGGGGCTGCGCAGTCCTTGGCGGCAAGGCTTACCGCCTTGAAGCCGCTGTAATCCATCATCAGCACACCGCTGGTGTCGATATTGCGCTCCATGTTGGCGGCATACACCGCCTTATTGGGCTCACCGAACAGACCTACGATATAGCTGACGTTGTACACGCCCAAGTCCATCAGTGCGCCGCCCGCGCACAGCGGGTCGAACACCGGCGGGGTCTGGCCGGCGCAAAAGGCGTCGTACCGGCTGGAATACTGGCTGAAGCTGCACTGTACCATGCGCACTGTGCCCACCCGGGGCAGCAGCTCCCGGAGCTTTGCGTAGTTGGGCTGGTACTGGGTGGTCATAGCCTCAAAGAGGAACAGCCGCTTGCGCTGTGCCAGCGCAGCCAGTTCCTCGGTCTCGGCGGCAGTCACCGCCATGGGCTTTTCCACAATGACGTGCTTGCCCGCCTCCAGCGCCACCCGGGCGTAGCGGGCGTGCTGCAAATTGGGCACGGCGATGTAGACCGCGTCTACCCATTGCAGCAGCTCAAAATAATTGGTGGCGTGCTGTGGGATCTGATATTGCGCACACAGCTCTGCGGCTTTTGCCGCCGAGCGTGGGGTGCTGCACACCGCCTGCACAGTAAACGGCGTGTGCTCCACAAGCCATGGCAAAAATTCCTGCACGATCTTACCCGTGCCAAGAATGCCCAGTTTCATAATGCTCTCCCTTATCCTCTTGTTCCCTCAGCCTACCAGCGCCTCCGGCTCGCGGCGGGTGCGGCGGTTGGGGTGCGGGTGCTTTGCCCGGGGGCGTCCCTGCTGACCGTAGTGCCTGCCGCCGCCATGGCTGCGGCTGTGCTCCTGCGGGGCGTTCAGCTGGTACAGCAGTGCCAGCCCCTTCATCAGCAGCTCCGGGTCATAGGCCAGGGGGTGGCGGCACAGCGGGGTGACGTACTTTGCCAGCCCGCCGGTGACCACCAGCGTGGCCGGGCTGCCCAATTCCTCTTCAATGCGCTGCACCATGCCGTCAATAAGCACGGCGGTGCCCAGCACCGAGCCGGACAGCATACAGCTTTCGGTATTGGTGCCAATGGCTTTTTTCGGGGAGCCCAGATGCACCTGCGGCAGCTGGGCACAGCGCTCGCCCAGTGCGCGCAGCCCGGTGGAAAGGCCGGGGCAGATCACGCCGCCCCGGAATACCCGGTCCTTGTCCACCACATTAAAGGTGGTGGCGGTGCCAAGGTCTACCGTAACCACCGGCAGCGGAAAGTTTGCCGCCGCGTAGGCGGCATCCACCAGCCGGTCCTTGCCCACGGCGCGGGGCTCGTCCACCCCCATGGTCAGCCCGGTGCGGATGTCCGGCGAAACGATGACCGGCTTTTTGCCGGTGTAGTGACGGGCGCACTCGGCCAGTGCCCCGGTGATCTGGGGCACTACGCTGGTAAGCACCGCACCTTCAAAGCGCATGGGGCGCTCCGGGTGTCGGCGGTGCGCAAAAATTTTATCCATCTCGGCACGATATTCCGCAGCCGTGCGGGTGCGCACCGTGTCCATGCGCGCCACAAAGCATACACGTCCGTCCCGGATGCCCCCAAGGGCGACGGTGGTGTTGCCTATATCAATGGCTAAGATCATAATTCTGTTTTCCTTTTCAAAGTAAAAGAAAAGAACCGGTTTGCTCTTTGTCAAGCGTATTTTACCGCATTTTTGCTCAGGATACAAGTTCCCGGCAAAGATTTTGTTGTGCTGGTGGAAGTTTTGCATTATACTAAGGTAAGATATGTGGAAAAGAACTGTTTTTCCGGGAGGTAAACGAACCATGGATCTGAACGGCAAGTGCGTCCTGCTGGGCGTGAGCGGCGGCATTGCCGCCTATAAGATGGCCAACGTGGCCAGTGCACTGCGCAAGCTGGGGGCGGATGTGGAGGTCATCATGACCAAAAACGCCACCCAGTTCATCACCCCTCTCACCTTTGAGACCCTGACCGGCCACAAGTGCATGGTGGACACCTTTGACCGGGATTTCAAGTTTGAGGTCACCCACATCTCGCTGGCAAAAAAAGCGGATGTGATCTTAGTCGCTCCTGCCACCGCCAACGTCATTGCCAAAATGGCGCACGGCATTGCGGACGATATGCTTACCACCGTGGTGCTGGCTGCTAAGTGCCCCAAGCTGGTGGCCCCCGCCATGAACACCGGCATGCTGGAAAACCCCATCACGCAGGATAACCTTGCCACGCTGGAACGGTACGGCTTTACCGTCATCCCCTCCGAAAGCGGCGTGCTGGCCTGCAAGGATGTGGGCAGCGGACGCCTGCCCAAGGAGGAAGTGCTGCTGGAGCACATTCTGCACACCATCGCCCGCCCGAAGGATCTGGCAGGGCTGCGCATCGCGGTGACTGCCGGCCCTACGCAGGAGGCGCTGGACCCGGTGCGCTACCTGACCAACCACTCCACCGGCAAGATGGGCTACGCCCTTGCCCGCGCCGCCGCCATGCGGGGCGCCGAAGTGACCCTGATCCACGGGCAGACCGCGCTGCCGCCGGTCAAGTTCACCACCGATGTGCCGGTGACCACCGCCCGGCAGATGTACGAGGCGGTGACAAGCCGCTTTGACACCACCGATGTGCTCATCATGGCCGCCGCCGTGGCGGACTACCGCCCCGCTATCGTGGCAGACGACAAGATCAAAAAGAAGGAGGGCGACCTTTCCATCCCGGTGGAGCGCACCGAGGACATCCTTGGCACCATCGGCCCCCGCAAGACCCACCAGTTCCTGTGCGGCTTTTCCATGGAGACCCGGGATCTTGTGGAAAACTCTTCCGCGAAGCTTGCCAAGAAAAATCTGGACATGGTGGTGGCAAACAACCTCAAGGTGGCCGGTGCAGGCTTTGGGGTGGACACCAACGTGGTCACCTTCATCACCCCGGACGGCACCCGGGAGCTGCCCCTGATGAGCAAGGCAGATGTAGCCGATGCCATTCTGGACGAGATCCTGCAGCGGCGGGCAAAGTAATACTGCTGGGATTTTGTTGTACACATATCACAAAATTCACAAAAAAATTATGGTTCTTTCCGAAAATTCGGCCTTACCTGTTTATTTTATGCTGCAAAAAATATATAATAAGAGTGTGTCCCCATATTTGGAAGGAATCGGTCTGCGCTGCAGCCGTTAATATTTGGAGGAGAGCCTTACTATGTTCATGTACTCGGATTATAGCCAGCATCTGCTGGACCATGTAAAGAAGATCCATTTTATCGGCTGCGGCGGCAGCGGAATGTACCCGCTGATCCAGATCTTGGCCGCCAAGGGCTACGAGCTGTCCGGCAGCGATGTGCTGGACGGCAGCATCATCCGCTACGAGCGGGAGATGGGCGTGAAGGTCAGCCTTGGCCACAATGCGGATAACGTTGTCGGTGCGGACATGGTGGTGTACTCTGCCGCCATCTCCAAGGATAACGTGGAGCTGAACGCGGCTGCCTCCTATGGCATCCCCACCGTGGAGCGCAGCGTGCTGCTGGGCTATGTGAGCCGCCTGTACAAGCAGAGCATCTGCGTGTCCGGCACCCACGGCAAGACCACTACCACCTCCATGATCACCACTGCGCTGGAACTGGCAGGGCGCGACCCCTCTGCCGTCATCGGCGGCAAGCTGCCCCTCATCAACGGCTACGGCAAGGCCGGCAAGGGCGATGATATCGTTATCGAGGCCTGCGAGTTTGCCGAGACCTTCCTGAAGCTGACCCCCTACCTGTCCGTGGTGCTGAACATCGACAACGACCATCTGGACTACTACGGCAGCATGGGTGAGCTGA
>OGCQ01002960.1_pt1 | contig 16214 bp, 20 predicted proteins | sample 1570161 | NCBI WGS metagenome assembly OGCQ01 (sample SAMEA4384402, study PRJEB24528) | human gut metagenome
TTCATTAACAACACTGCTTGCTGTTCTGCTTTGTCTTGTGTCCATTCTCATATCAAGTGGAGCATCTGATTTGTAAGAAAATCCTCTTTCCAAATTATCAATTTGATATGAAGAAACGCCTAAATCCAATACGATTCCATCAACTTTTTCTACATTCAAATCCTTAAGTATTGTGTCTATCTCACAATAGTTGCTTCTTACTAATGATGTCTTGTCTTCAAATTCACTTAATCTTTTTCTTGCTGCTTCTAAGGCTTCTCCATCCTGATCAATTCCTATGAATCTACCTTTATTCGACAGACGCTTGCATACTTCATATGCATGTCCGCCTCCGCCTAATGTTCCATCTACATATATTCCGTCCGGTTTTATATCTAAGCCATCAATGGTTTCTTCTAAAAGTACTGACACATGTTTGAAATCCATATGACCCCTCTTTTCTAATTGTTTTATATTCTATATTCCAAGTTCTGACATGTGCTCTGCAATTTCATCCATGTCATCATATTCTGTATTTTCTGCCCATTTATCTGGATTCCAGATTTCTATTCTTTTTCCTGCGCCTACCCATACTATATCTTTTTCAAGTGAGGCATATGCCCTTAATTCTGCAGGTATTAAAACTCTTCCCTGTTTATCAGTCTCAAGGGTTGCTGCCCCCGCGAGGAAAAATCTAACAAATTTACGGACATTTTTGTCTGTTAATGATAGTGACCCAATTTTTTCAGCTAATATATTCCATTCACTTTCTGTAAACCCGAATATACACTGGTCTAATCCTTTGGTAATTACAAACTTCTCCCCAAGTTCTTCTCTAAACTTGGCAGGGACAATTGCTCTACCTTTTGTATCAACTTTTTGATTGTATTGTCCCATTACCATTGAAATCACCTACTTTTTATGGTTTTTTGCTAATTTTCAACCACTTTTAACCACTTTTCTCCACTTTGTGCCACTCATAAGGCTATTTTAGTACAAATATGGGCTTTCTGCAATACTTTTTTTGCTGTATTTGCCATACATTTCTTACAAATTAGTTTTCTTATACAAACTATGAGAAACACGCTTTGCGAGTTTCTCAAGTTATCGCGGCAGTCGCCAAGGTCTCATGCAAGCATGGACTTTGGCTCGTTGCTCGTGTAAATAAAAAGCTTCGCCTAAAATAAGACGAAGCTTTTTAAAATAATTACTATTCACTTTTATATTTCAATTTCCGATGTGTCATCAACATCCTTTTTTAATTTATTTCTCATATAAATAGCAAATGCTATTCCTACTATTACAAGTATTAAAGATAATACCTGCGAAACAGGCCATCCTGTAACCGGCATTATAAGTTGGTCAGAGCGTAGTCCCTCAATAAAGAATCTTCCTATTGAATATAAAATCATATATCCTCCAAGAACAATTCCATCTTTCCCTTCTTTCTTTTTAAAAAGTATATAAACTAAAATTAAGCAAACTAATAAATTCCACACAGATTCATATAAAAAAGTTGGGTGATAATATGTACCATTTATTAACATACCCTTTTGAATAAATTCAGGGAACTTACTTATAAATTCTTGAGATACAGGACCTCCATGAGCTTCTTGGTTCATAAAGTTTCCCCAACGACCTATAGCTTGTGCCAAAATAACCCCTGGCATTATTACATCTACATATTCTAAAAAGTTAATTTTTCTATACTTTGCAAAAATATATCCTGAAAGTAAAGCTGCTATAACTCCTCCGTGAATAGCCATACCACCATTTCTTATATTTATTACATCCATAAAAGAATGATAGTTTTGATATTCAAATGCAACATAATATAATCTTGCTCCTATAATTGATATAGGGAAAGTAACTAAAAAAGCATCTATTATTACATCGTAATTAATATTTTTCTTCTTTGATAGTAAGTACATTAATAACATTGCAGCTAAAACCCCAGTTGATATTATTATTCCATACCACCTAATTTCTAAGCCAAAAACTTCAAAAGCTACTGGATTCATCCCACTTCCTCCTCTATAATTTGTTTTTTCTTCTATTTTCGAAAAATGATGTAAGCAAATTACTACATTTTTGATTATAACACCATTTTACATCAACTTGCCAATTAAATACATTATAATCTAATAAATTTATTGTAGATCCACAAGCTCCCATATCCTTATTAAATGTACCAATATATAACTTGGATATCCTACTTTGTGCTATGGCTGATGCACACATTGGACAAGGTTCTAAGGTTACATACATCTCACAACCAGTTAGCCTCCAATTATCTAAATTTTTACTAGCTTCTTCTATAGCTAATATTTCAGCATGAGCAGTAGTAACCTTCATTTCTTCTTTTAAATTATGTTTTTTTGCTATTACTTTTCCATCTTTAACTATTATTACACCAACAGGAACTTCTCCCTTTGAAAAAGCCTTTTCTGCTTCCTTTATTGCAAGATTCATGTAGTCCATAATACACTTCCCCTTAAAAATTTTTAAAAGGGGCTGTTTTAGCAGCCCCAATTAAGAATTTAAAATATATAATTATTAATATAATTTGAAATAAATTAATAAAAATATATTTATTTTAGAAACTCTTTAAGGAGTTCCCCCTTAATTTCACATTATATATTGATGCTATAGCATCTTAAGTAAATATTCTAACCTTTTTTATTCTATTCTTATCAATATCTTCTACTATAAACTTAATATTATTAATTTTTACTTCTTCATTTTGTTCCGGGAATCTTCCTAATTCTCCAATTACTAATCCTCCTATAGAATCAAACTCTTCTGACTCCATAGTAACTCCTATTAAGTCTCCAATATAATCTAATCTTGCGCTACCATCAACTATATATTCATCTTCCTTAACCACTATTATATCGCTGTCTCTATCATCATCATATTCATCTTCAATTTCTCCAACAACTTCTTCAATTAAGTCTTCGATAGTAACTATACCTACATTTCCACCATATTCATCTAATACTACTGCCATATGATTTCTTGTTTTTTTCATCTCTTTGAATAATTCAGCTATTTTCTTAAACTCAAAAGTATAATAAGGTTCTCTCATATAATCTGATACCTTAAAATTATCTTTACACTCAGATGCCATTATTAAGTCTTTAACATTAAGTATACCTATAACATCATCTATATTTTCATTATAAACTGGCAATCTTGAAAATTGCTCAGCTTTAATTATACTAATAACTTCTTCATAAGTAGAATGAACATCTACAGCTACTATATCTACTCTTTGAACCATTACATCCTTTACTTGAGAATCAGCAAATTCAAAAACATTGAAAATCATTTCCTTTTCAACATCTTCAAGTACACCCTCTTCTTCACTAACTCCAACCATAGTTCTTAACTCTTCTTCTGTAATAAATGGTTCTGTAGCTTTAGGATCACCACCTAAAATTCTTATAAATACACTAGATATAGAAGTAAATACTATTACTAATGGATTAAATACTTTAACTATAATTCCTATTGGTTTACTAACAAATAATGATACTTTTTCAGAATTTTGCTTAGCTATGGACTTAGGTGTTATTTCCCCAAATATAAGTACTAATATAGTCATTGCTACAGTAACAACTCCTACTCCACTTGGTCCAATAAGCTTAACAGCAATTGATGTAGCAAGTGCTGATGCTCCTATGTTTACTATATTGTTTCCAATTAATATTGCTCCTAATAATTTGCTTGGATCTTGAGATAACTTCTCAACTAATTTTGATCCTCTCACTCCCTCATCAACCATATGTCTTATTCTAATCTTACTTAGTGCCATTAAGGCTGTCTCTGACATAGAGAAGAATCCTGACATTATTAATAATATTATTAATAATATTATCTGCCACGTGTAACTCTCCAAATTAATTCACTCTCCTAAATGATAAATATATTTTATTATTTATTATATCATATATAAATTTCAAAATATTAGAACTAATAAAAATTGTATCCTTAAATTTATATTTTTCTACGCAATTTCACAATTTTCCACTACATTTTTTATCCACTTTCCTGACTTTAATCTACTTCTTTCAAATATAATTTTAATAAATTCTTCTGTACATATTAAAAAATATACTACTGTTACTGGTAAGCCTAAAGCTATTGCACTAAAAAAAGAAATAGGTACAGCATAGAACCATATAGTTCCTAATTGGACTAGTGTTGAATAAAGAGTGTCTCCACCACCTCTAAAAATTCCAACAATCATAAGTACATTATAGAATCTTATAGGGCATATTAATGCCATAATCCTTAAAACAGTAACTGCGTCTTTAAAAGTATTTGCTTCAACATTAAATGGCTTAACAATTTGTGGTGCTAACCCCCATACTACTACTCCTATTATTAATCCTATTATAGGAGAAACTTTCCCAAGCTTATGTGAATAATCTATAGCAACCTCTTCTTCATTGGCACCTATTTTATTGCCAACCATTATAGCTGCTGCAGATGCTAATCCTATACATAAAACCATAAACATATTATTTAATGTTGTTGCAATTTGCATTGTAGCAACTGCACTAGTTCCTATTTGCGCATAGGCTATTGAATAGGCTGTCATTCCTAAAGACCATAATAATTCATTAGCAATAACTGCAGTAGATGTATTGAAATAAATTCTTATAAAGTTCATATCGAAAGAAAATAGCTCTCTTATCTTTGATGAAACAATATTATTTTTAGCATAAATCATAAAAATTATATAAGCCGCTTCTAAAGTTCTAGCAATAGTTGTTGCTAGAGCAGCACCTGCAACTCCCATTGGTGTTACTCCAAGGTTACCAAATATAAATACCCAGTTTAAAAACGCATTACAAAGTACTCCTATTATACTTGCATACATTGGTGTCTTTGGCTGTTCTGAACTCCTTAGAGCTGATGAAAAAGCTTGAGTGAAGTTAGTAAATAAACAACTAATAGCGACAATTCTTAAGTATTGTGCTCCAAGTTCAATAACCTTAGCATCTTTTGATAATACAGACATTATTGGATTAGCTAAGAAAAAGGCAGCACCTCCAAAAATTATAGAAGCGACAAAACCTATAGATATATCTAATCCAAGTACCTTTTTAATACTTTTAACATCTTTCTTTCCCCAATACTGTGACATAAACACACTAGCCCCTGCATTTATACCTGAAAGACATAGAGTAAATATAAAGAAATATTGGTTAGCTAGTCCAACTGCTGCAATTGCTTCTTCTCCTAATCTACCAATCATCAAATTATCTACAAGATTTAGTGATGATGTTACAAGATTTTGAAATGTGATTGGTAATGCTAATGTAAGCATTGTAGTAATAAAAGCTTTATCTTTTAATATTTTCTTCATTGTATCCTCCTGCATTTATTAGTACGATTACTTTTATTTAATTACATAAAAAAAAGAGCAATGGGTAATTAGCTGCCCATCTGCTCTTAAACATAAAATATTTTCTAATAATTCAACTAGTTTGTCAATAATATTAAAACAATGAAACCCTTATTGCATGAATTAATAAATAAAAAACTCTTAAACCTAGTATTATAAAGGTTTAAGAGTTTTTACTGGTATCCCCAACAGGAATTTGGAAATAAAATTAATAACCTTTCCTCTTATATAAAAATCCACCTTGAACGCTTATTATTAAAGCCTTTAGGTGGATTTACTTTTATATCTTAAATTTTTATTTTTTACTACTATTTCTAGCCTATTGTCGCCGAGATGTCGCCAAGTTATTACTAAGCCGTAGGGTGTAAATTTGGAGTTGGTTTTACAATAGCAAATGCTTCATCTCTTAAAATTTGCATTGCAACTCTCATAGAAACTCTTAACCCCATAAGATCCTCTTGTCCTAAATTAATAGTGCTACCATCTTCTAATGTCAATGTACTTTCTCTAAGTACCTCATATTGAATATCTTGATATACTCCAACTCTCATATAATTAAAATCACCAGCAAATGTTAATGCTTTCGTATTATCAAAATGTGTTGTATATTCAGTTGGCACAGAGTATATATTATTTATTCCATCTGCACGTGTTGTTCCTCCTGCTGATTGATATTTTCTAATCTTTGATTTTAATTTAGGTGCTTGAATTAACACATTAGGAGAAAATCCTTGCTCTTCAACAACCCCCAAAGCATTAGATATATCTACATAAGGGTCAATAGTTTCAGCAACAGCTTTTCCTGTTGCAACAGATAGTACTGACTTTTTAAATGGACTTTTATCATCACCTGTTAGTATAGTTCTATCTATCAAGCTATAAAAACTTTCTGCTATTGCGTCTTTAAGACTTTCAAATAAATTTGCAACTGGATCTCTAAGAGCCTCTCTTGAAGCTGTCATTATTATTGCTATTTTTTTAGCCTCTAATGTTACAGGAACTATTGAAGGTTTTCCGACCTTTATTTTTTCACCTTCATTAACCCATGTTGCTCCTGGAACATTAACTACAACTGGTATTGTCTTTTTAACTGTTGTCATCGGCTCATTTTTTGCATTTCTAAGACAAATAGAGCCTTCCATTACTTGCTTAATTATTTCATTACTTATTTCATGTGGTATTATACCATCTAATTGATTACTTAATATTAATTCTGTATCTGCCATATTTTATTTTACTCCTTTAACTATCCGTTCAAAGTCGCTCATATGGTCTCTCCTTTCTTCAGAGTGTCCTACTGATGGAACATAAGAGTATAGTTTTAGTCTATTATCAACGGCTCCATCAACATATTTAACCATTAGCTCTTTGAATTTTTCTATATTTTTTATTGTTTCTTCCTCATTCTTACCAGCTAAGAAATTAACCATTTCAACTGGAATATTTGATTTCATCAATAATTCTTGATATTGCATTTTTAACACCAGTTGTTGTTTTTCTTTATTAGCCTCTTCAAGAGCAGCATTCATTTCTTCAAGTTTTATTTCTGCTTCAGTTTTTTGAGGATATCTTTTTTGTATTTCTTCTTCAATTAAATTATTTAAATTCTTTTCTTTCCATGACTCAATGCTCTTATCAAGTCTTTTATTAACTGTTTTATCTACAACGCTATCATAATAGCCTTTAATTTCTAAATTGCTTTCTATTGCATTTTTAAATTGTTCCAGAGTTACCTCACCAACTAATCCAGTTGACTTTTGCTCTTCTTGATTGTTATTTAAATTTTCCATGTCTCATTATCTCCTTTCACCATAGACTTTTACACCTATGACTTTTCACTTTTACTGTAAAAAATACGTAGTCCGTCCGTCGAGGTGCCATCGCAAATTAATTTTAGAAGGTACCCCCTCACGAATAAATTTAATATTTATGCAATAATTTATATATATTATACATTTGTATTCTTAATAGGAATACCAATTAATGTTATAAATGACACTATCACTAAGTTTGATTAATTTATATCTTAAATCAGCGACAAATTCAGCGACAATGCGATTTGTATTAATATTTGTATTCATAAATTATGCACTTTTTATCGAGTTTATTAACTTATTTTTATCGTGTCACGAAACAATACTTTCACATACACATTATACCACAAACCCAGTAATAAAGCCAATCTTTTAAATGTTTCAGATTTTCTCTCATGTGTCCTCCACCTGTCCACGTCAGCCTATAAATATTATGAATAGTTATGCACATATATGGACAGTTAAAAAAACTATACAAGGCCTCTATTTATCTACCATATGCATAGTTGTATAGTTTTCTTCTATTGTCTTACATATAATAATAATTAATTATTACCCATTTACCCATATTTATATTTATTTATGGGTATTGGGTATATATTTATATATATTTTTTATCTTATCTTTTAAATAACTATACAAACTATACATAACTATACATAACCCAGTAATATCAATACTTGTAATTGTGAATGGTTTGTATATCGACTATTCATAAACTATGCATTTAAAATATTTCCTTTAAATTATTACCCAAAAACATCTGGGTATTTTTCAATATTTAATTTTCACTTACCCATAAAATTTTTAAGTATTACCCAAACTTTAAATTAATGCGACAGAGTTTAAAATATATATTATTTGTCGAAAACTTTTTTATAAAAAAATCCTCTACCTGGTGGTAAAGGATCCATTAATTATTTTATTTCTATTTTAATTGGAAAATCAGATCTGTTATTAAGTTCCTTGATTAGCTGCTCTGTTGAAATATTTGATAAATAAATTTGTGATGTTATTTCTTCATCCCATTTTTCAAGGTCCTTTTTCGTTGCTGGTATTAAATCATTAGTTGATACCATTAGTGATTCAGCAATATCGTTTATAACTGATATTGGTGGAATTATATCCCCTTTTTCATATCTTCTAACTGTTATTTCTTTTTTATCTATTAAATCGGCTAATTGTTTTTGAGTCAAATTTCTTAGTTTTCTAGCGTTTTTTATATTATTTCCAATACTCATATTCATTCACCTCATAAATATATTATCACAGCCGTCATTTAAAATATACATTTCTATAAAAAAATACTTGATTTAGTCATTTTTAGTGACTATAATAACTATATAGTCATTTATAATATCTATTTGGGAGGTGAATAATATGGGTATGAACTTAAAACTTGCTCGCATTAAGAAAGGTATCAAGCAAATTGATTTAGCAAAAGAAATACACGTTTCCCCAGCAACATTAATTAAGTGGGAAAAAGGTATTGAACTTGATAATATCAGACTTGGTGTAATGAAAAAAATAGCTGAAATATTAAATAGCAGCATAGACGAATTATTTTTAAAAGAAGAATAGGAGACCTTATCTATGAAATATGAACAAATTAAAAAAATAATTAATGAAGATTTTGGTAGCGAAAAAGTTCGCCACGAAAAATATTGGGAAGAAATTAATGGCATATTAATCAGATAGGGGGATAAATACATATGAAATATGAACAAATTAAAAAAATAATTAATGGAGTTATTGAAAATGAATTTAATCATGTTCAGGAATTTAGAGAAACGCATTTTTCAGAGACTAATAAGGAACAGAACTTATTACATAAAACTTCAATAGAATTAATGGACAAGTTAATGAAAAGATTGACAAAGGAGGAACAATATCTATTAAGTGATTTCTCTGATGTAATTGTTACCGAATGGACAAATCTTCTTAGGTTTTATTTTAGAGAAGGTGTAAGAGCTGGATTAGTTAACTTAAAATACTTGAATGAAATAGATTGTATAGAATGTTTTTTATAATTAGGGGGTTTTGGTATGAAGAAACAAGAGTTATTGGATTTAAACCAAGTCTATGAAGAAACTGGAATATTAGTTACTACACTTCAAGGAGACATAAGAAAACAAAGGTTAAAAGCTAAGAAGATAGGTAGAAAATATATGGTTACTCGTGAGGACCTAAATAGATACTTAGGTATTGAGAATGTTGATGAAATACTAAAAAGAGATTTGGAAATAGCAAAATTAAAAAATCAATTAGAAGGTTTTCGACGTCAGTATACTACATTAAAACAATTAATGAATACAATGCAAGGCGTTATAGATATATTATAGGAGGTTAAAATGCAAAATAAAAGCTTATTATCAAGATTTAAAAGGATTTACGAAGAAGGTACTAAGTATAAAGTAGCTTGGAGCAAGATAGATGAAGCTGGGAATTTAACTGTAGGAATAGTTAATGCAGCAGGAGAAGAACAGTTTTATTTAAATGTTGGAGAATACCCAACGGGCGAGATTTATTGGTATTAATTTATTACAGGAGGATTTAACAATGAAATTGGATATGTTAAAAAAATATATAGATATATGTCATGAACTAGGAGTGGAGCCAACATTGAAAGGAGCTGCTAAGTTTAAGATGGCATTTAAGTAAAGTAGGTGATATTAATTGAAAACTAAAGAAGATATTATGGAAGAGTTTAATTTATGGCCAGTTGTTCCTATCATTGATTATGATGATTATCGTTGTAGTTGGAGTGATAGTAACAAAAATCAAGTATTACTTAAAAATAGTGATGAATGTAAAAATTATATACCACCTAAAAATAAAAGAATTACTGGATATTATATTTATACTGGTGAAAAAAGTAACATTATTGTTATTGATTTAGATATAGGTCATAAGGCAAATGTCAATGGTATTAATAACTTCAATGATATTATAACTAATCTACCAGTTGAGGACCAAAAAGTAATTAATAATACTTTAACTGTACTAACTAAAAGAAGTGGACTTCATCTATATTTTAAATATAACTCTGAAATAAATAAAAAAGTAAGTTTTGATGGAATAGACATAATAACTGATGGTTGCCTTGCTCCAGTGCCAGGAAGTAAGAGAAGGATAGATCCACCCAATAATAAAAAAATAGGTTCTTATGAGTTATTATTTGACTATCCAATTCAACCTATCCCACAGAGCCTAATAGAGGTAATTAAGCAGCATTATAGTAAACCTAAAGAAAAAACAAAAAGAGGTAGGCCTAAAGAAATTAATAGATACTATAATCCTTCCAATGAAGGTGGTAGAGATAATACCTTAATATCATGGCTTGGTTATATGGTTAAGTCTAATCCTAATCTTAGAAAAAAAGAGGAACTTTTACCATTAGCTGAAATGTATAATTTACGATATCTTAATCCACCATTAGAAAATAATATTGTTAATGATAAAGTTGATAGTATTTTAAAAATGGCTGATCCACCTTATATAGATGGAAAAGGGAAAATTATACCTTATAAACTTTCCGAATTCATAACTCAGCAGTACACAATAATTAGTGATAATATAAATTCATATGCTTACAAAGATAATTATTACCAGGATCTAAACAATAATTGTTATAAGGAAATTGATAGCTTAGTTACTAATAAATCATTAATAAAAATGCAACTTGTTAATGAAGTATTCCAACAAATTAAAATGCAAACTAATATTTACAATCTTACAAATGGAGCCGAGAAAGTTATTGAAAATCAAAGAGGTTATATAAATTTTAAAAATGGGTTATATGATGTTGAAAACGGAAAACTCATACCACATTCTAAGGATATTATAAGCTTATATCAAGTTAATTGTTCTTATGATGAAAGTAAAGAAGATATCAAAGGTACAAATTTTGAAAGATTTTTAAATACATCAATTTGTGCAGAAGATATACCAATTATTCAAGAAATGATAGGGTTATGTATTTACCCATTAACTAATAAGATAGCATATTTTTATATATTAACTGGTCATGGTAGAAATGGGAAAGGTGTTTTGCTAGATGTTATTCAAGCTATTATCCCAAAAAGAAGTATAAGTCATATATCACTTGAAGATATAGATAGTAAATTTACCAATTCAGCACTTAAAGGAAAATGTTTAAATGTTTGTTCTGATGATCCAACTAAATATATTGATAAAACTGGAGCCTTAAAAAGGTTTACTAATGGTGAAGCTGTAGATGTTGAACATAAAGGAAAAGATCCTATTACAATTCAACCATATTTAACAATTATATCTGCTATGAATGAACTACCTACTATAAGTGATAAAAGTCAAGGTCTCTATGATAGGTTAATAATGGTACCTTTCAACAAATCCTTTGGAACTAAAGAAGAAGTTGAACAAGGATTAAAAGATATGATACGTGATCCATTATTAAAGCAAAAAATAATAGATTCAGAATTGCCTAATGTAATTGCTTGGGGAATGATTGGACTTAATCGAATTATAAATAATAATTATAAATTAACAGTTTCAACACATAGTAATGAAGCTAAAAGCGAATATAGAGGTGATAATGATTCAACATACGCTTTCATTGATAATTGCATAGATAGAGTTCCAGGAGAAACTATTAATGCTGGTATTCTTTATGAAGCTTATAAGTCATATTGTAAAGATGAAAACTTGTTAATTTCATCTCAAACTAAATTCGGAAGAGATTTGAGAAAATATAATATTAAGAAACAGAGAGAAACTACTGGTTGGTTTTATATAAATATTAAATTACGAGTTAAACACTTTATTAATAAAGAAATACAATCAAAAGAATCAGTGTATAATGGTGTGCAAGTATGCAATTCAATTAAATTATAAAGGAGTAAAATAACCAATGTATAAAATTATAGAAAATTTATATGGTGTTTTAAATTACATTGATACTGCTGAAACTCATAATAAGATTGAAAAAATAATAGATGATTTAGAAGAGTTCAAAGAAAAATTACTAGAATCATTAAATTCAATAGATCCTAGTAATGGTATTGATGATGTTATTGAGGATATAGAAATATTAATTGAAAAAATTAATGGTGATATGAACTGGTAATATAAAAATAACTATTGATTACTTAGGAATTTGAGGATATATGTCTAAGTAACCAATAGTTATAATTTATCTGACAAGAATAAAAAGTATTTAATACTACATTAGCTTTTTATATAAATATTACATCACTTTAATATAGTAATATCAATGCTTTAGGAGGAATTATGAATATAATCGAGCAATATATTTTTAATAAAACTAGAATTAAAATTATCAAAAATTATATTGAAATTTATGAAAATAACTACTTAAATTTAGATAAAAAAGAAAATCTTAAATTTATGAATAAATTATCTGCTGAACTTAATAACTTAATTGAATTTAATAAAAAATATGACATTGTATATAACTCATTAAATGAAACTGAAAAATTTTTTATAGAGGAAAGATATTTTAAAAATAGATCTTTAAAAGAAATTAGTTATTTCTACTCAAAGAATCAAGAGTTAGTTTCTACTATTTCACTCCATAACAGTGAACTTAAAAAGGTAAAATCATCAACAACTCTTCATGTTTATTTGTGTAAATTTAACAGAAATATATTAGTAAAATTAGAAAGGGGTGTTTTATTAAATGGCTTATTTTAAAAATATAGGAACTAAGAATAAACCTAATTGGGTTGTTGAAGCTAGTTTCGGAACTGGAAAAGATGGTAAAAGATTAAGAGTTAAAAAGACAGGATTTAGAACTCAAAAAGAGGCTGAATCATACTTAAATGAATATGCTAATAATGTTAATAAAGGAAATATAAAAATTGAAGCCAGAAACATTAATTTCGGTGAATTTATAGAACAATGGTTTCTTGAACATAAATCAAAGACTTTATCAATAAATACATCAACTAACTACAGATCTAGAATATATACTCATATAATACCCAACTTAGGAAAATATAAATTAACTGAAATAGATACACTTACTATTCAAAACTTTTATAACAATTTAATTGCTGAAGGATTAAAACCCTCTTCTGTTAAGAAGATCATTGAGATATTAAATAATTGTTTTAAATATGCAATTAGAATGAGATTAATTTCTATAAGACCCACAGATATAGAAAAAATGCCCCTAGATAAACCTAAAATTGAATACTGGAATAAATCCCAGCTAGATTTTTTTCTTAACAGTATCAAGGATACATCTTTATATACTCCAATATTAATTACTTCACTAACAGGACTAAGAATTGCTGAATTATGTGGTCTACGCTGGAAGGATATTGATTTTAAAAATAATACTCTTGAAGTATCGTACCAGGTTATTTTCGATAGGATTAATCGTGTAGTCATACCTACAAGCATTTTAAAGACCCATAAGAGCCATAGAATTATAAAAATACCTAATATCCTTGTAGACCACCTAAAAGCTATCAGAGAGGAAATTAGACCACTAGAAAATAACTTTATCATTACAAATAGATATGGACTTATATTTAACCCTCGTAATTTAAGTATGAATTTTGCAAGAGAAGTTTCTAAGTATAAAAAATCATTTGATGAATTAAAAGAAGAGCAAGGATCTGTTCCAGACAATTATATGCAGCTGCCTCAAATTACTTTTCATGGATTAAGACATACTCATGCTACATTATTAATTTTAAATGGTGAAAATGTTAAAGTTGTATCTGAAAGACTTGGTCATAAAGATATATCAACTACATTAAACACATATACTCATGTCATGGAAGATATGAAGGAGAATACTGCAATATTACTTGATAAAATGTTTAATAATCTTTAAAGAAGAATATTGTCGCTGAATTTGTCGCTAAATGCAAAATAAAAACTCGCAACCCTTGTTATTACTTGGTTTGCGAGTAAATATTGGTATCCCCAACAGGGATCGAACCTGTATCTGTCCCTTAGGAGGGGACTGTTCTATCCATTGAACTATGGAGACTTGAGTACCAAATAAATTGTATAATAACATTTTCCATATGTCAATATTTTGATTTAGAACTTAGAATTACCCTATCTTTTCAATTATTAAAACATTTGGTTTTACTCTTATATTTAATATTAACTCTTCTATATCATTTCCACTTAGTATTTTCACCGAAACAACTATTTCATGCTCTTTAGTCCCTTCATTAATATTATTTAATTCTTGTATACTTAACACTTCTACTTCTCTTATTAGGAATTTCACTTCTTTCCCATACATTGGTGCTAAGTGTATTTCTATATGAGGGTTAATTAGATTTAAAATTAGATTTTTATTAATATCCACATTGTTTTTTATTTTTTTTAGCTGACTATTAACTTCCTTTTCTTTTAATTCTTTTTCATCATATCCTTCTATATTTATATAATTTTTTAATTCCCCAAAACTTTCTACCTTATAAAAATCATCATAGATCGAGTTAAACTTTATAAATATCTCAGCTTCAATTAAATCTTTATTTTTTTTAAGAAACTTTTCTTCAGATTTAATTATAGAATTAATCATTAGTGGAAGCTCTTTTCTTATTTTTTTATCTTTTTCCTTTACCTTTTCATAACTATTTTCATTTGAAATTACATTTATTTGAAAGAAAAGCATGTACTTTTCATTCTCACAGCACCATCTTCCACATAATCCTTCACCTTTATATATGTTCTTGCTTTTATTCTCATCTTTATTTATATTTATTTTCATTTTCTTTGAAGATTTTAAGTAAGTAACTTCATAGCACCTTGGTATAATTGGACCAGTATCTAATATATCTTCCATTCTCTCTATACTTAATTTATAAGGATTTGCCTTATTCAAAATTAACACCTCAATTAACTAATAATTTACAATATATGTTTATTAATTATATATAGTTACCCCTAGACATATAAAGAGTAAAAGATTTTTATTTAACTTTTCTATGTTAATACTTTGTTATATACTTTATTTATATATTTATATTATCGAAAGGATTTGATTTGCATGCTTAGATCTATTGTTTGGTATATAGTATTCTTTAGTTCACTTATTTTAAAAATTCCGGCTATGATAAGAACTAAGACTCTTACCAAAAAAGGATTAAATGAAGAAAGAGATAAACTTGTTTATAAAAATACCACATCTTGGGCAAGAACCTTATTAAAAATCGCTGGAGTTAAAGTTACAGTACATGGTGTTGAAAACATACCTAAAGATACGAATGTATTATATATTGGTAACCATCAAGGAAACTTTGATATTCCTATATATATGAGTGAAATACCTGGATTAAAAGGTTTCGTATCTAAAATTGAAGTTAAAAAAATTCCTGGAGTTCGTACTTGGATGGAATATATGTATTGCGTATTTATGGATAGAAGTAGCTTAAGAAAATCTAGTGAAGCTATTATTGAAGGTATTAAAATACTAAAAAAAGGTCATTCTTTAGTAATATTCCCAGAAGGAACTAGAAGTAAAGGTGATAATATGGGAGAATTTAAAGCTGGTAGCTTTAAACTTGCAACAAAATCAAAGGTTCCTATAGTTCCAGTTACAATGAATGGCTCTTATAAGATAATGGAAAGTAATAAAAAGAAATGGATGGTTAAACCTACTCACGTTGATTTATATATACATCCTGCTATTGAAACAGCTAACTTAAATAAAGAAGAGCAAGATGCTTTAATTACAAAGGTTTATGATGTAATTAAGAGTAAACTTCCACAATCATAGAAATATCTTATTACATCAAGAGATCTTCTTAATGAAGTATCTCTTCTTTTTTATCTTAATAATTTATCTATTTATTTATCAAAAAAAATTTTAATATCTATTATAATTTCTCATAAATTTCTTTTAAAAGCCTTTGCTACGATAAGTAGCATGAATGTAACCATAGTTTTCTTGTTTAACATTATAAATAAAGCTATTATAATCCTACAAAATAAATTTTAAGGGGGTTCATTAATGAGTTTAGGAGATAAAA
>OGCQ01002973.1_pt1 | contig 16161 bp, 15 predicted proteins | sample 1570161 | NCBI WGS metagenome assembly OGCQ01 (sample SAMEA4384402, study PRJEB24528) | human gut metagenome
CGGGAATTGGTGATCCTTCATGAAATACTTATATAACTATCCTTTTATGTAATTTATTTTCTCGTCATCACGCGATTTTCTACCGCTTCAGTCATCGGAACTTCCGCTGTCACTGATGCATTCTCGATTTCCACAGAATAGGTCTTGTGGATCAGACAGTTGATCGGATCTTCTGTCGTAATGACCAGTGCCAGACTATGTCCAGGCTCTACCGTATATCTTGTCGCATTCAGATAAATATGGTAATCATGGTATTCACCCTTTTTCAGTTCGATACTGTTCTGTGCTGTCTCCGGTTCATATCCTGCTTCCGGATTGCACAGATCTGCAAATGCCCGTGTGATCACACGGTATTTCTTATGTACAGTAGCAAACTCCGCTTCATTCCATGCCGGAACCTCTCCTCCGCTGATAATTCCGCCTTCTTTTACCACATTGACCGGAATTGTATTTCTCTGCGGATCTACAGACTGAATGCTGTCAAATTCTTCATCGCACACGTCACAAAGAAGAAGAGTAAGCTTCACATCATCCATACGTCCTGACATTTCATGCATTCCAAGCTTCATCGTCAGAGTATCTGCATCATTACTGTTTACCGGATTGAAATCTGCTTCTGCATCTCCATCTTTTAACGCTGCTCTTAATCTTACGCAGGTTGTTCCCTGTAATGTCACTGCCTCTTTAAATGGATCCGTCACATAACGCTGTGCCATATTGCTTGATCTCACACCCATCACATCATCGAAGTTCTCTGCACTGACACCCGCTGCTTCCCAGTCTGTATCGATTACAGTTGTTCCCTGTTCTTCGCACGTAAGATTCATCTTATATGCTGTCTCCCAGGAATTTGCTGTCTCCCATTTTCTCTGGTCATAGTTCATCTGCACCAGGATTGCCGGTCTGTTCTCTGCACCATTTTCAACTCCGTATAAATAATGAGAAATCCATTCATTGATAATATCATCATAGAATTTACCATCCACAAGGATTCCATATCGTTTCGGCATCGTTGGTGTGATATGTGCACCCTGATGAAGGATTGCTTTTACATTCTTTCCTGCCTTCTGGAAAGATTTGTACATCATCTCATACTGCTTGGTAGACACGTTCTCGTCATTCAGTCCCTGTACAATGAGTGCACTGCATTTGATCCGGTCTGCATGAAGACGATAATTTCCCATACCCCAGAATTCCGGATTATAGTCAAATCCACCCTTGATCTGCTGAAGACTCATCTCATGATGGAATGCTCCCATATCATCCCGCTGCTTCTCGGTTAATGTCTCATCATTGTAACGGCTGGAACAAAAATAGGCAAGGAAGCTGTTCAGCATTTCTTTCGGCCAGTACCGCTGTGCGCCCTGCATGTTCTGCTGGCTGTACCAGTCCGCGATTCCTGCGATCGGTACGATTGTCTCCAGTCCTTCTACTCCTGTTGTTGCCACTGCAAACGGCATGGTTCCGGCGTAAGATCTTCCTGTCATGGCAACCTTTCCGTTAGACCAGTCTGCCTTTGTCTCAACCGTTCCTTCACGGTCTGCATATCCGATACGGTCTCCATGCAGCCATTCTACAATTGCTTTGAAAGCGTCTCTTTCATAGTCTGAACCAACATAATTGAATCCGTCAGATCCTTTTGAACCAAATCCCGCACTTAAAACAACTGCAAATCCACGTACAAGATAATAATCAAAGGTGTCGATATTTTCAAAAACCATAATGTTATTATTTCCTTTATCCGGATAATACCAGTCTGCCGGATCTGCTTTTAAAGAAAGATCCATTGCACTGATACATCCCTGTGGAACATGCGCATCTACTTTTTTGTCAAGATCTGCAAAATTAACCGGATGATATTCTTTTTCTGCCACTTCTTTCATATGCGGATATCCATCTTCCTGGACTCCCGCCGCATATGGACGTGCCTCATATAAAGTTGCAGCCTTATAATTCCCCTCTACTGCACTTCTTGGTACCTGGACAACAGCTTTCACAAGATCTCTTTTTCCATCTCCGTCCACATCGTAATCCGTTTCCACATAAACACAATATCTTACGATACTGGATGTTGCCGGATCATACTTTTCTCCTGTCTTTCCATCTGTAAGTGGAAATACCGGCTGTGCAAGTCCGTTCTCAAATACTGGTACTTTGCTGTAATTCTTTTCGTTCATGGTAAACCTCCCAAACATTAAATAAATACTCGGATCTAATCACATATTATTTCCCCAATATTATTGTGATTTCATTTCTCCATTTCCTATTATAACGAGATGCAATAAGAACTTCAATGAGATTTTTCGCTTTATTTTATAGTTTACTATACCTGTTTTCTTTTCTCAATTCTATAGAAATAATCTTTTAGACATGCTATAGTAAACTTATATTTTACATAGATTTATCTATAATTTAACAAACAAAAAGGGGATATTATGAAAAAGAACATAAAAAAGATATTAAAAGTTCTCGGAATCTTCCTGCTTATCATTCTGGTTGCGCTGATTGCATATCTGATCTATCTCTTTGCAAGCTATCACCGCATTCCGGATAATCAGGCTTTGAAGATCGAGAAAATTTCCGATGGAACAGCCGCAGCTGACACACTGACAACCGAAAAAGAATATTCCGCTCTGACCTACAATGTTGGTTTCGGAGCCTACACGCCGGACTTCAGCTTCTTTATGGACGGCGGAAAATCTTCCTGGGCAAAAAGTAAGGAGAGTGTCGAATCTGATATTCAGGGTGCCGGAGAACTGGTTGCTTCCAAAGATCCGGATTTCGCACTGATCCAGGAAGTTGATCTGAACTCTACACGAAGCTACCATGTAGATGAATATTCAATTTTAAAGGATACGATTCCAAGTTACAATACGGTATTTGCACAGAATTACGATTCCGCATTCCTTTTTTATCCATTCACACAGCCGCATGGTCGCAGCCGTTCCGGACTTGCTCTTTTCTCCAAATATCCGGTTACGGATTCTCTGAGAAGAAGCTTTCCGATATCGACAAGCTTCAGCAAGTTCTTTGACCTTGACCGCTGTTACAGCATTTCCAAAGTCCCTGTAGATAACGGGAAGGAGCTGGCTATCTTCCTGCTGCACATGTCTGCTTACGGCAACAGTGATGCGATTCGCGAAGCACAGATCCGTATGCTGAGTGCAGATATGGAAAAGGAATACAAAGCCGGTAATTATGTACTTTGCGGTGGTGATTTCAACCATGACCTTAAGGCATCCGAAAAAGATGCAGAAAATTGTGAGTCCTGGGCTTATCCATTCCCACGCGAAGAGCTTCCGGAACACTTTTCATTCTGCCTGGACAATCTTTCTGACAGTGAAAAGGATGCTCTCTGGGACAGTGCACGGAATGCAGATATGGAATATGTACCTGGTGTGACCTACACGGTGACGCTGGACGGATTTATTACTTCCGATAATATTGAATACACAGAATATGAAAATGTAAATACCGGATATAGCTACTCGGATCATGATCCGGTGTATATGAAATTCAAATTATTAGATGAATAATATGTAAAAAGGCAGCTGATCTTTTCAGACCAGCTGCCTAAGTTTTCATCTATTTCTTCTTACTTCAGATCAATCTTCTCCTACAGTACCACACAGCCTGCCATATCACCAATAACATTCACACAGGTTGCTCCCATATCACACAGTGTATTGATGCTGATATAGACACCCATAACTCCTGCCGGAAGTCCTGCCATCGTAGCAAGTGCCGCAAAGGATGCGATTGCAATACTGGAAATCTGGTTGGAAACACCAAGTTCATTCTCCACACAACTCTTACTGATCGGAATGGTTGCCGAGCTTGAACAGGTTCCGAATGCATTCAGTGCTGCCGGCATGATCGCGCGGAAAAACTTAAACGGACTTGTCTTTCCAAGAAATTTTACTGCACCGCCGTACACAATAAATGCAAATCCATAAAATGCAACATACAGAATGATCAGCTGTATTGCCAGTGATACGATCGTACTCGTTCCATTTGCTTCTACAACCGGAACAATGGTACAAAATACACCAATCGGTGTAAAATACATAACAGTACTGATTACCTTCAGACACACCTCGTTACAGGAATCAATCACCTTTAATAATGGCTCTCCCTTTTCTCCGATCGCAATCCGAATGATCTGTTCATAGATCATGATCTCTCTTCCTTTCTTTTGACAAATCTCAAGTACTGTCTGAAATAATTTTTACTTTTTTCACGATTATGGGATAAAATTTTATATTGAAAATGCAGATGACAGTCCTTCCGGATTTCGTCACCTGCTTTTCACTCTTTCTATATTTTCCGCACTGAATTTCCATCTCTAATCTTTACAGGAAACCGGTACGAATAATTTTTCTGCTGCCATTCCGGATCCTCCATCATCCGCAGAAGATGTTTTGCTGTGATACGTCCGAGCTGATACTTTGGATGCACCGCTGTCACCAGCTGGATACTGGTACTCGAATCCTGAAGCTCTGCATCATCAAAAGATACCAGTGAAATGTCCTCCGGCACATGCAGTCCTCTCTCTTCCAGGAACTCCATGTAATAATCCGCCACCTCATCATTGTAGACCATCATCGCCGTACAATCCTTCGTCCGTCTGTACATCCTAAGCAGTCCCTTTTTGCTCAGTTTCTCCTCCATATCCTTCGTCGAATACCAACGAATACAGTCATCATCAAATTTCACGCCGTAATCTGACAGGCACTGAACAAATCCTTTGTACCGCTCAATCCCCTGCCTGTCATCATACTTGAAGATTCCGCCAATCCTTCGGTGCCCGTTCTCGATCAGAATCCTGGTCAACTCGTAAGCTGATCTGGAATCCGACATTTCTACACTGTCAAATGGCATATTTTCATAATGATTGTGGATAAACAGTGTCGGAATATTTCTTCTTTTGATTTCTTTATAAAGACGAATGTTTGGATTTGGAAATGCCGATCTCGATCCTTCAATGATCAGACCACTGACGTTTCCTTTGAGCAGACCTTCCAGATAAATCGCCTCATCATTCAGGCGGTTCTTCGTTACCGCAACCTCAATTCCATATCCTTTTTCTGTCAGCGAAGCTTCAATCCCGTCGTATACCCGCGGAAACAGATAATCAGAATAATAGCTCAAAAGAAGACCTATTTGTGGTCTTTCTCCATTTACTCCACTGCTGTCATAAGAAACATAGGTTCCGCTTCCCCTCACACGGGTAATCAGACCTTCTTCCTCCAGTTGCCGCAATGCAGTCCTTACAGTCTGCCTGGAATATCCAAACTTCTTCTGAAGGCTTGTCTCTGACGGAAATTTATCCATATTTTTAATCACACCACTGGTGATCAGTGTGTGTGCCCAATTATATAATTTTTGGTATTTAAGTCCTTCCTGTTCTGTCTTATGCATAAACTCTCCATTTCTGCCACATAGACCAAAAATCAGGATCCGCAATCTTATTTGGACTGCAAATCCTGACTTTCGATCTGTATACATCCGGAAAATTCTTCTCGTAAACGAGAACTGTCAGTTCCCCACTATGTAAATTATTATTTGATTACCTGGATAGATTCTCTGTCTGCGAATACTGCAACGAAGATCAGGAATACAACACCCTGAATGAGCTGCATCATCTGTGTTGTGAATCCCATCATTGTCAGTCCACTGTTCAGTACGATGTACAGTAAAGATCCAACAACAATATTTTCAAAACGAACCTTTGCGCCACCGGAAATCGGCATACCACCTAATACCAGCGCGATCAGAATCTGTGTTTCCAGCTGGTTACCACCTGAAGATGTAACCGATCCGACTTTGATTACATTGATAAATGCCGCAAATCCTGTAATTGCACCTGCAAGTACATAGATGAGGAATTTCATCTTATCTGTACGGATACCAGAGAACATTGCTGCTTTTTCACCGGCTCCGATTGCTTTCAGATAAGTTCCGAACTTTGTATAACGAAATGCAATGAATCCAATAATCAAAATAACTACCGTACATGCAATCTTAAGTCCTGTACTGTCATAGTTGATCAGTTTTGCAGAACCCGCAACAGGTGCATTTGTTGTAAAGTATTTGATAAATCCACGGAATAAGAACATGGTACAAATTGTAACAATGAAGGATTTAATCTTACGGAATACATAGAAGTAACCATTCAGAGCTCCAATTGCCGCACCAGATGCAATGCCACCGATAATTGCGAGTGGAATGCTTTTCTGTGAAAGAATACATACAACGATGGATGAAATACCGAGGATAGATCCCTGAGAGAAATCCAGACCTCCCATTGTCATAATGAAGAAAACACCCATAGCTGCAATCATAGTTACATATACCTGTGAAAGTACCAGTGACATATTTCCCATCATACGGAAATCTGTCAGGACATTGAATAACAGGAAAATAACAACCAATCCTACGATTGGCAGGAGCGAACGAATTAAGGCCATTTTAGATGCCTTTTTCAGCTGCTGCTCTTTATCATTTGTTTTTGCACTTACTTGACTTCCCATAGCTGCCTCCTTATACCATCATAGAAATAAGACCGTTTTCATCAAGGTTCTTATCTCTATCCAGCTGACCACTGATTTTTCCATCTTTCATAATTACGATACGGTCGCACATACCGATCAGCTCCATCAGCTCTTCCGAAATCATGATAATGGATTTTCCATTCTTTCTCATCTGATTCATTAACTGGTAAATATCCTGTTTAACTTTGATATCAATACCACGTGTCGGGCTGTCCAGTACAACAATGTCAGAATCTTTTCCGATCCATCTTGCAAGAACGACTTTCTGTTTATTACCACCTGAAAGATTTGATACAAACTGGTTTACATCTACCATCTTTACAGACATCTGTTTTGCATATTTGTCTGCAAATTCTTTACGCTTCTTATCACTTAAAAGATGTGACTTTCCTGCCAGTTCATCCAGTGATGGGAGGCAGATATTATCTCCGATACTCTGATTCAGAACAACAGATTCATTATCACGGTCTTTTGATGTGTACGCAATGCTGTGTTTGATCGCAGTCGGAATATCATTAATCTGTGTTCCATCTGCCAGTGTTACGCTACCTGTACGGTCATAAGATGCACCGAAAATAGCTTTTCCGATTTCATGCATACCAGATTCTGAAAGTCCACCGAATCCAAGGATTTCACCTTTATGAAGATCAAATGTTACATCTTCGATCAATCCAGGAACAGTAACATTCTTTACTGATAATACAACTTCGTCAGATACTTTTTCGCCATAATCTGCACGATAATAATCACCCGTTACTTCACGTCCTACCATCAGCTTCTTCAGATCATCTTCTGTTACATCTTTACTCTTAACGGTATCGATGTAAACACCATCTCGAAGAATTGTGATTGTATCAGACTTGTCAAGAATTTCCGGAAGGTCATGAGAAATGAAAATAACTGTATTTCCACTCTTTTTGATTCTTTCCATATGTTTGTAAAGCTCTTCACGTCCTTCCTGTGAAAGAGCAGTTGTTGTCTCATCAATAACAACAATCTTCGGATCAAAGTATGTAGCCTTTACAATCTCAACCAGCTTACGGTCTTCAAAATTGTAATGATCGATCATATCAGCTGCTTTGATTCTGTCAAAACCATATTTCTTTAAAAGCTCTGTTGCTTTCTTGTTCATAGCATTTGTATTTTTAATTCCAAAATGTACGAACTGATCCTCATGTCCAAGGAAAATATTCTCTGCAACTGTAAGCCCTGACAGAGTTCCAAGTTCCTGTACGATGATAGATACACCTTCATTATTTGCTTCTACCTGATTCTTCGGATGGATTTCTTTTCCGTCCAGAATGAACTGTCCGCTTCCAATGCTGTAGATACCAGTCAGCATGTTGGTCAGAGTTGATTTACCAGAACCATTTTCTCCGATCAGTGCATGAACCTCTCCTTTATTTACATTGAAGGATACATTCTGAACTGCTTTTGTAATACCGAAGTTTTTACAAAGATTTTTTACCTGTAATCTTACTTCACTCATTGCTGTCTTCCTCCCTTCATTACTTGACGATTTCGCCCTTAGTAGCCTTTGTTGTCACAGTAATGATAATAAGCAGTGCAAGTCCTGTGATAACATCCTGAATTGCAGTCGGTGCTCCGAGAGCAATGAAACCGAAGAAAATGATGTTGATTACGAACTCACCGATGATGATTGCCGGAAGCGGCATTCCGTATTTCTTAAATGCAAGACCGAAGAAACATCCCATGGTCGGAACGAAGTTTCGGCTCATAGATGCCATTCCGGTAACAGCTACCATAGATGAACCATAGCTGATTGTCAGGATTGCCATAACCCCAAGGAACGCACCACTTAAGATAAATGCAAGTACTTTATATTTATTTACGTTAATACCCATATTCTTTGCAACGAATTCATCACTTCCGATTGCATAGGTATAAGTTCCGATTTTAGTATAGTTTAAGAATATGTAAGCTACTGCACAAGCCACTAATGCAAGAATAATATCCCATGGCATCTGACCAAATGCACGAATATTTGCCGGAAGCGTCTGCTCAACACCGCCTGCAATATAGTTTGCGATTGACTCATAAATAAGAGCCAGACCGGTTGTTACGATCATTGATGGAATACGAAGCTTTACATAGAAGATACCGTTCAGTATTCCAACGATTGCGCCTGTAAGAACGCATCCAATAATAAGTCCCAAATAGCCCATGTTGAATCTGGTTGCAAAAACACATCCAACGATTGCGGAAAGCATGATGTTTGCACCAATTGAGAAATCGAACATTCCCATTACCATTACAAAATAAAAACCAACTGCACCTACGGTAGCAATCAGGCTCGCCTGAAAGTAATTGAGCATATTGGAAAAGGAACCGAAGTTATGTGGTGTCAAGATTTTAAAGATCAGCCAGGAAAGTACGACCAGACCGATTAAGATCAGATATCCCATCACTTTCCCTGAAAGTTTTTTACTAGTGCCCATATTATCTACCTCTTCATAATTGTCATTTCTGATTTAGAAAAGGTGGCATCGCCTTTGCGACGTCACCCTTTCTGAGTTAATAGTCGTTACTATTTGTCTATTCTAGTTACCTGCACGTGATGCTGCATCTTCAATAGATAACTTAGCAGCTGTTGCCTTTAAGTCTTCCATGCTGAGTTTAGACATATCAACCAGTTCTTCATCTGTGTATGGAAGCTGGTCTACGAAATATTTCTCATATGCTTTGTAGTCATCTGGTGATGATACATACAGATATGGGAATGGAACATCTTCGAATTTGCCACCGAAGTCTTTGTAGTTTCCTTTGATTGCATTGTAAACCATCATGAAGGAAATCAGCGGGTCACAGTAATGTCCGCCAGATTCACCAGCCATAGATCCATTTTCAAGTCTTTCTCCAAGGTCTGGGAGGAAGTCTGTAGAAACGATATCAATATCACTTGTCTTGCCTGCACGTTCAACTGCTGCGATTGCTCCCTGAAGTGGATCTCCACCACCACCAGCTGGGATCAGTGCATCAAGATCTGGATCTGCTGCCATTAAAGCTTCTGCTGCTTTTGATCCACCTTCTGAAGTTGTACCTGCATACTGTGGTTCAGAAAGAGTTGCCTTATCGTTCGGGTTTTCTTTATTCCATTTTTCAACGCCTGCTTTGTAACCTTCCCATCTTCCAAGCCATGTAGCATCTCCCTGCTCCCAACCAATAAGACCGATGTTACGATCTCCTTTTTCAAGAAGGATGTTTACAAGTTCTTCACCGTTTGCCGGTTCATCTTCATGTACAGCTCCGATGTAGTAATCAGAATCTTTAGCTACCTGATAAATATCTGCGCTATTCTCTTCACTGATCACACGGAAGAACTGTGCAAGATAAACTTTGTTGTCATTACATGTCTTGATAGCAGATGTCATTTCTGTATCAGATGAGTTACAGATGATGATTCCCTGGCATCCTGCTGCTGCAAGCTGTTCTACAGATGCTGTAACTTTTTCAGAAACATGTCCCTGGTCAACATACTGTACTTCGACATCAAGAGCTTTTGCTGCTTCATCAAGGATCTTCTTACACTGTGATCCAAGTACGTCTGTTGAAGACCAAATAGAAACACCAATTTTGATCTTGCCTGATTTTGAAGCACTCTTGTCAGAAGATCCACTTCCACTACCACCACATGCTGCAAGTCCGACTACCATTGTAGCTGCCATTGTAGCTGCTGTTACTTTTTTGAAAACTTTTTTCATATCTTCTCCTCCATCTCCGTTTTCTTGATGATTTGATTATATTATTTGAGTCCGTGCTTTTCAAGAAAATACAAGAAAGTTTTTGTTCAAAGTTGTATTTTAAACGTGTATTTTATCCACCAAAAATGTAATGTTTTTATTCATTTTGTGCATTATGTCCTTATAGTGATCGTTTTTTTTCAGTGAAAACTAGATTTTTGTGCGTTATGTGTAAAATTTTCATGAACTAACAATACAACTTTCATTTTCTCTATACTTGTATTGTAAATGTATACTAATCACATGATTACATACCTTTTTTTCTTTTTTGATATTATACATATACAGCCTTAATCCTTCCTTAAAAATTTATAGATTTTATGCATTATGCACAGCTTATTTCTTTTTATTATCCACTTGACATAAGTCCGAATTCAGACTACAATATACCGAGTACGATTTCAGACTTACTATCATCTGATTTCGAAATCTACATAATTATTTAAATGAGGTGAACCATGAACACGGATTCTACTGTACTTATCAGCAAATATTTAAAAGAATACAATCACATATATAAAGAAGCAAATGACATCTATCACGAGATTGCCCGAAAACTTCAACTTTCGGACAGTGCGTTAGACATCTTCTATACAATTTTTGAAATAGGCGATAACTGCCTGCAGCGTGATATCTGCAAAGCTTCCTGCATGCCAAAGCAGACGGTTAATTCATCTATACGAAAACTGCAGACCGACGGTTATCTTACCCTCTCACCCGGAAAAGGACGAAGTATGCATATCCATCTTACAGCTTCCGGCAAGAAGCTTATTCAGGAAAAGCTGCTTCCTCTCATCCAGATTGAAAATGATACTTTAGCTTCTTTCAGTCCCGAAGAATGTGAACAGCTTCTGCGCCTGAATGCCAAATATAATCAGACCTTACGTTCTAGGCTTTCTAACCTTGAGGAGGATCTATAAACTATGAAAATTCAATTATCCGAACACTTTACTTATAAAAAACTTCTACAATTTGTTTTTCCTTCTATTATAATGATGATCTTCACATCCATTTACAGTGTGGTTGACGGACTTTTTGTCTCCAACTTTGTTGGAAAAAGCGCTTTTGCAGCGGTTAATCTGATCATGCCTTTTCTGATGGGCATCAGCGCTCTCGGTTTCATGATCGGAACCGGTGGTAGTGCCATTGTTGCAAAGACGCTTGGTGAAGGAAAGATCGAAAATGCCAATGAGTATTTTTCCATGCTCGTCTATATCACTGCTATCGGAGGAATCATTATCGCAATCCTGAGTATGTTCCTTGTAAAACCGGTTGCCATTTTATTCGGTGCAAGCGGTACTCTTCTTGACAACTGCATTTTATATGGACGTATTCTTTGCATTTCGCTGCCTGCTTTTATGCTGCAGAATGTATTTCAGAGCTTTTTTGTAACTGCCGAAAAGCCACATCTGGGACTTCGCGTGATCGTGATCGCCGGTGTGACCAATATGGTTCTCGACTTTTTATTTGTAGCTGTATTCCACCTCGGACTTCCCGGTGCCGGGTTGGCGACTGTATGCGGAGAGTTTATCGGAGGGCTTTTCCCGTTATTCTACTTTGGGCGGAAAAATTCCAGCTTATTAAAGCTTGGAAAAACACATTTTCATGGCAGAATCTTATTAAAGACCTGTACCAATGGCTCGTCCGAGCTTATGACCAATCTTTCCAGCTCTGTTGTAAATGCTCTTTATAATATGCAGCTCATGAAATTTGCCGGTGAAGACGGCGTTGCAGCTTACGGAACGATCATGTATGTCAATTTTATCTTTGTTTCGATCTTCTTTGGTTATGCGATTGGAAGTGCCCCGATCGTCAGCTATCACTACGGTGCCAACAATCAGGATGAACTAAAGAATCTTTTCCACAAGAGTATCAGGCTGATTGGAACCTGGGCTGTTTCCTTATTTATCATCGCGCAGCTCATCGCAACACCACTCGCCACATTGTTTGTCGGTTATGACCAGGGACTTTTTGAACTGACACGCAGTGGGTTCCGTCTGTACAGCTTTGCGTTCCTGATCAACGGGTTCAATATTTATGGCTCTGCATTTTTTACCGCGTTGAACAACGGTCTGCTCTCTGCGCTGATCTCGTTTCTCAGAACACTGGTCTTCCAGATGGCAGTGGTTCTGCTACTTCCACTGCTTCTCGGGATCAACGGAGTCTGGTGCTCGGTTGCAATTGCTGAACTTTTAACTTTATGCGTTACCGGAACTTTTATCGTCCTGAAACGTAATACTTATCATTATTTGTGAACTACTCGGCAACTAAGTTACCAGAGCATCTGAATTTTGGCGGGATACCGCCTTTTTTCAGGGTGCCGTTGCTAGAATCAAACTTTTTGAACCAAAAATAATATTTGTTATTGAACCAAATCATTCGAAGTGCTATAATCAATTTAAGTTTTGAACTTCACTGTTTTATTTTTTAATTGAACTTTTTAGTTTGAAAGGAGATTTTCAAATGACAACTTTCTCAGATAGACTTAAAGAGGCGATGTATGCACAGAACCTGAAACAGATTGATCTGGTTCATATCGCCGCAGAAAATAATGTAAAATTAGGTAAAAGCCATGTAAGCCAGTACGTGAGCGGAAAAACTGTTCCGAGAAATGATATCCTCCATTTTCTGGCAGATACGCTTCACGTAGATGCCGATTGGCTGCTCGGTGACAGTCAGGAAAACTTTACTGCTCGGGAAAACAACTCCGTTGCCCCAAAAGCTCCGTCTACCACTAAGACTTCTGGTTCTGTCGGAACTTCAAACTCTTCAAAAAGGGGAACTACACCGATGAAAAAGACAATAACCGACAAAAATGATAACGATAATGCAGGAAGTTCTGCCATGCATATATTCAAAAAATCATCCAAACTCGATAATGTATTATACGATGTCCGTGGACCGGTTGTTGAAGAAGCTGCCCGTATGGAAGAACGCGGTACCCACGTACTGAAGCTCAATATCGGTAATCCGGCTCCGTTCGGCTTCCGTACACCGGATGAAGTTATCTATGATATGAGTCAGCAGCTTTCTGACTGCGAAGGATATTCTCCATCCCAGGGACTTTTCTCTGCACGTAAAGCAATCATGCAGTATTCCCAGATCAAAAAGCTGCCAAATGTCACGATCAGTGACATTTACACCGGAAATGGTGTCAGCGAACTGATCAACCTGTGTATGTCAGCTCTTCTTGACAACGGAGATGAAATCCTGATTCCGTCACCAGACTATCCTCTGTGGACCGCCTGTGCCACACTTGCCGGTGGCAAAGCCGTTCATTATATCTGCGATGAACAGTCTGACTGGTATCCGGACATCGAAGATATGCGCCGTAAGATCACAGACCATACCAAAGCTCTTGTAATCATCAATCCGAACAACCCGACCGGAGCACTTTATCCGAAAGAGGTGCTGCAGAAGATTGTTGATCTCGCAAGGGAACATCACCTGATCATTTTCTCAGATGAAATTTATGACCGCCTTGTTATGGACGGAAAAGAACATATTTCCATTGCTTCACTGGCACCGGATCTGTTCTGCGTCACCTTCAGCGGTCTTTCCAAATCCCATATGATCGCCGGATTCCGTATTGGCTGGATGGTTCTCAGCGGAAATAAAGCAATCGCAAAAGATTATATCGAAGGAATCAAGATGCTTTCCAATATGCGTCTCTGCTCCAATGTTCCGGCACAGTCTGTCGTTCAGACCGCTCTCTGGGGCAATCAGAGCGTCAACGACTACCTCGTTCCGGGCGGACGTATTTACGAACAGCGCGAATATATTTACAAGGCACTGACTGACATTCCGGGAATCACTGCCGTCAAACCGCAGGCTGCATTTTATATGTTCCCGAAGATCGATGTAAAGAAGTTCAACATTGTAAATGATGAAAAATTTGCACTGGATCTGCTGCAGGATAAGAAGATCCTGATTGTACAGGGAAGTGGATTTAACTGGAAACAGCCGGATCATTTCCGGGTAGTATATCTACCACGAATTGAAGTTCTGAAAGAAGCTGTGGGAAAAATTTCTGATTTCCTGAGTTATTATAGACAGGGGTAGAATGATAAGCACCGCCGGAAAAGAAAAATAGGGTACGGGTTCCGTTGCACTGGGCATTCCGATGAGCTCCCGAAACCGTCAATTGTGTCAGCAATGGCTTCCACAATTGACTGAATCTCATCTCCATAGTGCAAAGTCACCCGTACCCTTTTTTTCTTTTCCGGCTCCTTCTGCAATTTTACTGCATTTATAAATATTAACAGAAATAGAATCTTTTGACCCTGGTATCATCATTTACATTTTCATATTTTAATTTTCTTATGAAAGCAATGCTCTCACTGCTTCTCCGTCAAACACAACTTCTTTTACATGATTTACCTCGATCTGGTACAGTGCATTTGCCGCAATATGTTCGGCTGCCTGCTCCAGATCACGGATTCCTGATGTATTGGAGTAAAGTTCAATTATCACATCAAGACCTTCATCTGTCACCGTACACTCGTCCTGACGAAGGCTCATTCTCTTCAGGATCTTCGGAAGTGCAAATCTGGAGAAGATGATCTTCTTCTCTTCCGGTGTATAATCCGGGATATCGATAACTGCAAAACGGGACATGATCGGTGCACTGATCTGATCTTTTTCATTGGCAGTTGCAATCGGATATACGCCAACTGTCGGAACATTACACTCAATATAGTTATCCGTAAATCCAAGGTTATCAAGGAGTGTCAAAAGTACATCCGCCGGATTCCCATTTCCTTTTCCGGATGCTGCTTTGTCCAGCTCATTGATGATGAATACCAGGTTGGATTCTCCTGCTGCCGCAAATGCTTCCATAATAATTCCCGGTTTCGCATTGGCGTATACACGGGAACTTCCTGTAAGCTGTTCCGGATCGTTAATGGAACTCATATCCAGAGTTGTCCACGGAAGCTTCAGGATACGTGCAATTGCATAAGCGATCTGCGATTTACCGGTTCCGGCCGGTCCGATCAGAAGGATTCCATACGCCGGAAGAGTGTGCGTTCTGTTGATCTGGATGATCGTTTCGATGATTCTCTGTTTGACACGTTCCATTCCGTAAAGCTCTTCATCCAGGATTCTTCTTGCCTCATCCGGATCAATGGATTCAAAATAATTGCTCTTCCACTGAATATTCATCATGATTGAAAGAGCTCTCTGCGCATGTCTTCTTTCTTCCGGTGACACTTCGTGTGATCTTGCAACAGCAAGGTTTCTTCTTGCCCATAGACGGATATTGTCCGGAAGGGTTCTTCCTGCACAGTTCATAAAATCGGTGATACTCTGCAGGCTTGTCAGCTTCATGCTGTCGCCGTCCTCTTCCATTTCCTCATCCACTGCTTCTTCTATCGGTGCACTGCTTGCGAAAAGACGCTCGATCATGAACTGCAGGAAACCATCTTCAGCTGAAAGCTTGGTTGCCCCACCGAATGCGATCTCCCGGATCTTGTATACTGCATAGCCGTCTGCACGGTTTTCACCGGAAAGACGGACATTGATGTGATTCTCGCCCAGCCATTTGATCAGGCTTACAAATCTCGCATCGATCTGGAGAATGTCCGCACTTACAGTTCCGTCTTCCTCGTCAAATTCAAAGGATGTCTTCTTAATCGGGTTGGTGAAAACACCACAGGAATGATGCTTCCATTTCCGGTTGCTGTTATCCAGAACCAGCATCGGTTTCTCCGCTGTCGCTTCTGTCTCATTCGAGCGGAATGTTGTATAAGTACATTCCTGGGCCTTTTTTTCATCTGGTGTGTGTTTAAAATCAAAAACTGGCATGATTTTTACTCCTTTTTCCTTTTATATTCGCTCTTTTCAAA